>ENA-UOUE01001702-UOUE01001702.1-compost-metagenome-genome-assembly--contig:-NODE-1702-length-12801-cov-13.331735_pt1 | contig 12801 bp, 5 predicted proteins | sample MGYA00238146_ERZ747223 | MGnify/ENA primary metagenome ERZ747223 (study PRJEB28781, sample SAMN06268865) | compost metagenome | isolation source: single cell | place: USA: California, Emeryville, Joint... | reverse complement strand
TCACATGTATCTATTGATGTGAATCAGGATCCCAATTCATTCCGTTGGCAGGACATACAAAAACGATACTTCATAATAGATAAGTTGAAGGTCTCCCAGACTTTCTATACTTGCATTGTCTCATTAATATCAGTGATTGAGTAGCATTTATTTTCTTGGACAGAAGATTCAACAACACTCATCTTCTGAAAGAAAGATATTATTTTCAGTGAATTATTTCGAGGGAGCCCTATTCACGATAACAGTTTTATTAGTTGTCGCAGATTAAGCTTAAACGATAACTTTAATTGGACTTGGAGAAAAAAAAGCTTGCAATGAGTGACCAGCATGACAATGAATATTCTGTAAAAGTATTGATCATTGGTGATTCTGGCGTTGGAAAGTCTTGTCTGATGTCAAGATATACTACAGATGTATTTCCACAGAATCATGTGCCAACAATTGGGATGGATATGAAAGCAAAACGGCTGACTGTGGATGATATGTGCCTAAAAATGCAATTATGGGACACTACAGGCCAGGAAAAGTTTAGAGCAATAACCACAAGTTACTTTAAAGGAAGTCATGGAATACTATTGGTATTCAGCTATGATAATCGGGAATCTTTTGAGCATCTAAACGAGTGGATAAAGCAAGTCGATGCAAACGCTTCATCAGAAACATGTAAGGTACTCGTGGCGAATAAATCTGATTTGGAGCCAAATCAGAGAGAAGTGACCATTGAAGAAGCGAAGAAATTTGCAGCTGAGCATGGACTACAATTTTACGAGACAAGTGCTAAATCTAACATAGGTATTCCTGTGGTGTTCAATGACCTAGGTAGAATGATTAAAACTGACATACTCACGAAACCCGACAAAAAGAAGACATTAGACACTCCCTTGTTCAAGAATGCATCAGAAGAAAAAGCTGAAACGTGCTACTGCTAGTTCAGAAAACACTTGTACTTTGAGGGATTAGACTAACACGCCCCCGTAAGCTTTCTTTCTGTTAGCTATCTGGCAACATTTCTGAGATAATATAGTCAGTTCCATTCCAGTAGCTAAATACATATGAAAGTATGGACACATTATTTATGCAATAAGATTATTTGTTACCAAAGATTTCATTCATGAAACCAAACCAAACAGAGATTGTACCTTACAAATCTAAAACTGCTTAAAAATTATTTTTACTTCGGGTCCACTAAGCTTTTTATTTTGGAACCGTAGAAACTTTTGTTTTAAAGCATGGCAGGTCTCCACCCAAAATCACCAGCCATCCTCCAAACTAATTTTTTGTTCAGTGATTCGCCATCATTGCATGCAAAGAATTTAATTAATTCAATCAATTAAAAGGAATATGAGTCAAAGCGAAGCTCCACGAAACAGGTTACAGGAGAGTACAGCAGTGTCACGTCATCAAAAGCTAATATTCTCTCCATCGAACCGCCATATTCTGAAAGCTGAAGAAATTGAGAAAATAGCACCCTCTCCTTTACATGCAATTAGGGGAGAGGATGAGAACATTCAGAGCGAGTTTACCAGAATCGTAAAAAAGCAGGCCCAAATAAGATTTCATAGCATCCCTCGCTCAGATTCAGAGGAGCTGCTAAAAAGCCCAAGCAACACCGAAAAGAAAAGAATCGACGATCTGGTTAAAAATTCAGCGAAGCGCTTTGGATTGACAAAAAAAGATAAAGAGTATCAATTTAACAGAAATCTTGATGGATTTAAGCATCTGAATACTTATTTTGAAATATCGGATCTAATGAAACCAACAGCTTTTACTTCTCCAAATATCCAAAATAGGCAAAGAACTGTTGAGAAAACGGGGATCTATCATGACCCAATAGAATTACCTCAAATCACGAAAATCAGCTCTGAGATATATCGAGCAGAACCTCTCTCAGATATTCCTGCAGAAGAAAACCACTTGGAAAAAGGAAAAAGCCTCAACAGTCAAACAAAACACACAAACTCAATGCCAAGTTTGGCGAGAACCTTAGCGGATCAAGCGTTGGAAAAGGCCAAGGATCGAAGCAGATTTATAGCGATGATGGATCGCTGTTCATCAATTCAAAAATTGAAAACATTGAAAAGCACTCATCGCAAAAAATTCAACAGTATGATTTTGATTGATCATCAGAATGATGCCAATTCTAACACTAATTCAATTGATGATGACGAGCTCTTTGAAGAGCAGAAAAAAATGCAACGAGCACGAGACGAAGTAGAACGAGATTGGGAAGCGCATCAGCAATTAAGGGTAGATTTCAAGAAAGGACAGCTGTTGCAGTCTCTAATTAGGTGCATAGAGAGCTTGAAACTCAATAGAGAAGGAAATGGGGTTTTGAATGAAAATTTTCAAGCCAGGTTTTTTCAGTTACTTGAAGAACGGTTAAGGGATAGTAAGACCACTATTGAACTGGCAAAATTCAGCAAACAGGAAGAGAAAGAGCTTCAGTTTCTGCTAGATAGCCTCCAAGCTCATTTTCCTAAGTCAAGCAACAGGAAACTTGATTCCGACGTCAAGCTCGCTGAAGAACTGAATTCTCAAAGATTGCGTTCCACAAAAGTTATCGCATTACTCAAAGGACTAACAAAAAGAATTTTAAGGCATGATTGTATGCCACGTCCAGAACAAAATACCTCTCATACAATTCCACAAGAGTCTGATTTTGGCTCTTTTATTATTCATTCTAAAGAGAAGACGTCAATGCCGGATTTATCTAGCAACACTTTAATCTTGAATCAAACTAGAAGTCATTCAGAGAAAAAGCACCCAACAAGCAATTTCTCAAAAAATTCCCCTTTGATTCAGATCCCTCGAAGGAACATTTCAAAGAACTTGACAGCTTCATTTCTTTCGCCTTTAATCTCTCCAGCTCCAAAATTTAATGAACTCGAATCTAACAAAGTTAGGAAAGAAGCTAATTCGGAGATTCTAAACCCAAAGAAGCAGTTGTTGCTTTTGAAGCAAGTCCCATCAATAGAGAATTTAAAAGAAAATGACGAAACAGATCCACATAACGAAATCTCTCTTCACACTCGAGAAAGAAGATCAACCATCAGATTTTCGGAGAGTCCATTACGGTCTCCCAGTACGGTTGATATATCAAAGGTCAAGAGTAAAGTTGCCTCTAAGTCGTATACATCGAGTCCTCAGCTGAAAACTATTGGAAATTTAGAAGCGACAAATAGTGAAAAAAAGATAATGAAATTCAATGATAGACTACTGGAGATAGAAAAACAAAGCGAAAGTATCCAAAAGGCTACGCATCGACAATTAAAGAAAATTGACAGACAAAGCGATAAATTGGGCCACTTTTATAATAAAAAATATCGCGAGTACCTACTAAAAATTGACAATGTGCCTGCGAATCTTTTGAAAAACTCACTGCATGAAAGGTATAACAACATGAAAAGACGAGAGTTTAAGAATAGTTTGACAAAAAAGGTACTAAATGCCGTGCTTGATTAAATCAAAAAGGTTGTATAAAGATAACCAAATTAGTAAATATAAAAACAGACTATTTTTTCATTTTCTTGTATATTATCATCCAATATGGTAATTTTTTTCTATATTGATATTAACATCAATGATATTAATGACAATGTTTTTTTTCTTCTGAAATTTCTTACTGATTGTTTGTAATATAAAGATTCAGCAATCGACCTACGAATTTTCGAAAAGATTTGGTAGACATGTTAGGTTGAATGTAAGTGGTCATTCAAAGCAAAGGTAAATATTTATAATTCATTTAGCGAGAAATTTAGTTATATATGCGTTTCATCATAGAATCATTCTCATCAAAAAAACAAAGAGAGAGAGAACTAATTCTAATTTATTCATGATTCAAAAGACAACTAATTTCATTTTCTATAGATTATCTATACAGAGAGCGTTAAACATCTCCTTTAACAACTAATGATCGAGATTTCCATGTATTTCTAGTCAATTTCATCCGACGATTCCCGATATACTGATTACTCATTTCCTTCAAGGCTTTTGTGTCTTACTTACAAAATGCAATCTTAGTCAACCAGAAATTCAGGCTGAGTTTTTGTTTGCTTTATTAAGTAGTAGATGATCAAATGTCACACCACAGTGCTAATTTTAGGTTTGAACTTGCCCTAGCTGAAGAAAGCACTAAGGAAGCGGTGCACCACTTTTAACGACTATGATAAAATGAAATTTTTTATGAGCCAATGGCTAAACATATGTAAAAATGAATGGATATATTTCCAAAAAAAAAAGAAATTCTCACTGCAAATCATGATAATTATTGTTTGTTACTCCTTTTAATATTCCGTTTCTTTTCCAAAAAAAAATTAAATTAATTAGTTACTTATGGGATTGTATCGCGAGTCTTTCTTCGATTACGCAGAGTCGAAATATTCATATTTGGATTCATTCGAGGCAACGGCGAAATGAGATTATCAGGATCCGTGCACTGGCTGTCTCGCTTATCTTTTTTTTCATCTTCAAAGGACATAATACTTAGACTGAAACTTGGTGAAGCTTCGAAAAAAGTAGGCTTTCTGCCAGAGTTTGCAAAAATGCTTCTTCTTTTCCAGGTTTCCAGATCATTAAGCTTGGCTGGACTTGATGTTGAATCCTCTACTGAATCGCGAACTTCAAATCTAAAAGTTATGAAGTTAAGACTTTGGAAATAAATAAGAAAAAGTTTTTTACTTAGTGGCTGACAAAATTGCATGATTGCTTGGGCTGGCTATCATGGTATCAGAATAGGTTTGCTGAGTTCTAGCGAATTTCAGCGTCTTTCTTCTCTTTATCTCCTCCTTAAATGTTTTTATTTTGGTTCTCATAGCCCTGAACTGGAGTTTGGCGATCCAAATCACGAAATAGGTTCCAGGTAGAGCCAGCGTAATCAGGATGAGCACGTCGCATGCTACATCGAAGGGCTCTTTGGCTACACTTAGCTTCAATATCACGATGATAAGAGTTAGTCTATAGGCATGAACACAATACACCTCGCATCGTGACAACAATCTCTGAGGGTACGGAGGATTTCTCTTCAATAGCTCATAGTATAACTGAAGTACGATGAGAAATATGACACACTTGGTTATCTCTGGCACAGTTAGCACAGAATTAAGAGTGAAAATCGTCATTTTGCAGACGATGATGACTAGACCCCAATAGTATGCTCCTTCGGAATAAATGTTGTACAATGGTCCGAAAATTACGTTCAGAGTTTCAGAATCGGGCAAGATTTTTCGATTTTTGAAGAGAATCAAGAAAATTACAAGAGGCACGCCTATGCCCCAAATTATAAGGGCAGGGATGACAGCTTTATTCCTGAAAGATATGTATTCAGGTGTATAGCATTGAACTGTAGTAGGGTCTGTCATAAACTGATCTTCTAAATACGGATCAAGTTTTTCACAAGTCAAGTAGTTCGAGAGGGCACCGATGATATTTGGCTGTTCAAGAAGAATGAGAACAACAGCAACTGCACTCAGTCTTGTAATGACACGGATTTTTGGTTCTTTGAATAACTTGAAGATCATCCTGATGAATTCGAAGAAGAGCACGACAAGCAGCTTGGCAACAGGAGAAAAAATATAGAAGAGAAGTTCTAATTTTATTGTGGAGAGAGGGTCCATGTCTTTCCTGTAGTATAGGCATTTTAGTGACATTAAGACTTGCTTGTTAGGATTTCCTATTCCGAGTGAGATACCTATGAGCCCTGATACGAATCCTGGATTTAGTATAGCGACCACAGAACAAATCTGGGTGAAGGTTGTTAAAATGACCATCATGTCACCAGGTTTAATTGGCTTGATTAGATTATCCGGAACTCCTGTGGTAGTCATCGAAGCCGCCTTTGCGGATGCTTTTTCTTGGAATAGTTTTTTGTTTTCTTTGTATTCTGAAACAAGTAAAAATATTTGGTAGATCAAACTACCCATGATTGCCAGAACGCCCCAAACCATATGCGTACTTTTCTCACAATCAACACAATCTCCATCTTCGGGAACAAAGCCTTCTGATTGGAGGCATTGCAGACAAAATGGGCCAGTGTGTCCTTCGATACAACTGTTATTTTGCCCTCCAAGACACCTTGCTTCGCTATCATTGCATGGCATAACAAAGAGCCCAGAAGTGTTTTCACTTCGGTAGTAGCCAGGCTTGATCCAAATTTCACCTCCTCCACGACAGTCGACTCCTTCTGGACATTCTGTACATTGTTGATCATCCGCATCCAACGAATAGGTGCCTTGAGGGCAAAAGATGCACTGCCCACTTTGGGTTTGATTGAGTTCACCTGGTGCACAGGCTCTCAGGCGGATCATGAACTGTTGGAATTGGTTGAAGGAGTTCGATTGATAAGTGGCGTTGACGACATAAATGTCACCAGCTTTGCCAGCCAAAATTACGTTAGAAGGGGTAGCCATACACTTCGAGTTTGAGCACTCACTCGTAATATAGTTCTGCGGGGCGTATATAGGGTCTGGGGAGATAAATGTGAGCCGCAGGATGGCTGATGGAGAATTATCAACGACAGTTTGATTTCCAAACATTCCTGCATAAATAAGTGTCAACTCGATTCGATAAAGGCTCATGGAATACGAGGTCAAATCTGGGACGGTCGGATTTGATATGAAACTCTCATAGTTTTCCAATGTCAAAATTGAAGAATCGGAAATCTTGACAAATTTAACATGAAGATTCGTCGGGGAAAAGGCGAGCGCCTCAGAATTCTGAAGGTCATCAAAGTTGTTTTCTGCATTCACCAGATTTAGCTGGTCGGACATTGAAAAGAGGACGGGACCTGATACCCCTGCGGATACGGCAGTGCCGGTATTATCTTTTATATTTAAGAATGGCTGATTGGTGTAAGCCAAACCTCCTCTGCCTTGTGCATACAAGCCGTTTAAAGTGTTTCCGACTAGAGAGAGATTCAAAGTCTGATTCAGTGCAAATTCGAAAACGACAGCCCCATTTGAGGCAGTGACGGCCGTAATTTGATTGTTGGCAAGAACTATTTTTCCAGCCGAAGTTTCTCCTGAGAGTACCCGCCGCCTGCTACTGGAAGCATTAGAAGAATAGTTCCCGAGTGAAAATTTTGGATAGTTCACAACTCCTCCATTTTGGGTGACTTTTACGTCTTCAAATGTATTCGAGTTCAGGTTAATTTCGTAGAGGTTAGCTGATGTGCCTTCAAATTGGACGATACCCCCATTTTGGCTGTTTATTGTCTTGAAGGAATTTTCTGTGATGTTGAAGACCACAGACTGATTCATGTCAGAATCTTCGTTCACGGAATAGTTTGCGTACACAATTCCTCCATCTTGAGTGGCACTGATGCTTTCAAAGCTGTTTCTGGCAATCAGGACTGCGATTTGATGGTAAAGACTAGTCCAGGTCATTATTCCACCTTTATAGGTCTGAATTCTCAGAAAAGTATTGTCCGTCATTTTTATCGTTGAATCGTTGGGCTGTGCTTCAACAGCAACTGCTTCAGACAACATTATTGTCGAAGGGTTGAGGATCCCTCCTCCTTGGGTGCTATTTGAGGTAATATCTTGACAATCGCTGTCGTCTATCCAAAGCACATTTCGATAGCGAGATTCCACTGATGAGAAAATCGCTGAGGTTGCAGCAGCGTCTATCTGCGAGAACGAGCAGTTTCTCACTACGATAGAAAAATCATCTGACTGGGAGTTTCCAATTAGAGAAGTCGTAGCTGTTACGAGAGAGTTAGCACCTGTCAGCTTAATATTTGAAAAATTAGAATTTATAATGGACACTGTGAGATTGTCCAAGACATTTGTGAGGAACTCATCCGAATTAATGGTCACGATGCCACCAGTTAAATTCAGGGAATCAAAGCTGCTCTGATCAATTGTGAGATTCCAAGAATTATCTGACTGGCTCTTCGACATATCGCAGTTCATGGCAAATATGGCACTCTGGCCAAGTGTGAGATTCGTGACTGTAACACCCGTAAAATAAGCATTTATACTATCTGCTACCATTATAGAGGCAGTAGGTACGCCTGAACTTGTGACTTGAGAAGCTGTGAAAGTAAATTCTGAGATATACACGGATAAATCAGGATTTAACTGTGCAGATAAAAAACCTCCTGAGTTGTTTCCAGCTGCTTCATAGCTACAATTAGCAACCGTCAGATAGGTTTGAGAACTTGTTTCGATAGAGACGAAATAACTTGAGGCTGCTTTCAGGGCTTGGTCACTTACAAAGGATGAGTCCATAACGTTTATCGCCGATCCACTGACGTTCACAAAATATATCTGGCCTTCGTTGTTAGAGGGTAAATTATTGGAGATAAATGAGCCTTGCATGAGGAATTGGATCGTCAAAGACGTTGCATACAGTATGGTTCCATATGACGCTGAGTTGTTAGTGAATGAGCAATTAGAAATATTGGCATACACTGAGGACCCTGAAACTGAAAAAGGCGAGGTTAACTGAATTAGACCTGAGCCGATGTAGTTCGAACTCTGAGAATCTGAGAAGCTGCTGTTAAAAAGAGTGAAGTTTTGGACAATCAGATTCAGAGCACCTTTCGCATCTCCGAATGAGAGAGCTTGGAAAGTGGAGCCTGTGACAGTTAGAGTAGGAGTCGATACTGTCATAATGGTACCTTCAGGCAGAGTAATTCCATTTAGAGTATTATTGTGGATGATTGCGAACGATTGAGTCATAAAAAGTAGTATGAAAGACGTACCAATCGTATTCGTTGTGTATCCTCCCAGTCTTGCTAAAGTGATATTGCTGAATGTGTTATCTTGGAAATCGACGTTCCCGATCTTGGTTGATGAGATATTCTGGGTCGAGATATAGATAAAATTGACTGCTTGTCGTGCACCTTGATTGCTTTGTTGGATAATGTTCTCAAAGGTCGAATTTTTCAATTTAATTTGAGTAGAGATGAAAGTGCAACTCATACTTATAAAGTCAGTTTCGGTTTGTAAATTTTGTATAAGCATGTTTTGTATGGTTATGTTGTTGCATTCATATGATTCCAACAGGTAAGCTCCCACCTTTGAAGTATTTGAAACGATATTGGAATCAAAAAAGAAGCTATCCAGGGAGAAAGAAGTAAGTGAGAAGACATATCCCAGAATATCTATTTGCGTCATGAGATTCCCAATGATGAAAGCTCGATTAATCGAATCGCTTAAAAGAATAGGGAAATCAACCGTTGAAATTCCTGTTATTCTGGAGAATGTGTTATTGATGACAATGACCGAACTATTAGGAACTTGGAAGTTCGTAAGCCCCATTACATAGTCCGAACTAACGGTATTCACTTGATCAATCACGTTGTCTTTGGTATAGATGAAGGTAGCACAATTTTGAGAATCGAACGAGCAGGTGTGGTTTCTTGCGTCATAGAAGAGAGACTTTATTAGTGAGCTACCAGCCAGTGCAGCGGTTTCTGCCTCTTCAAAGAAGTCGAACCAGGTCGTTGTAGGAAGATACACATAACCAACACTATACTGAAAAAATGCGTAGATGTTGGCATACGGCATATACGAGCCAAGCTGTAATAGGCGAGAGTTGTTCAGCGAAATATTTTGCAGGGTGTTTCCTTGAAAGATTGCTTGAGGATTTGTGGACCATATCACAATCGAAGTGTCCAAAGCAAGGAGATCAGAGAACGTTGAATTATAAACAATAAATGGTCTGGCTTCTGTGTACATAGTCGTACTGTTCTTTTGGAATGAATTTTCGATATGGTATGAGCGAGTCTTAGCAAAATCGCTGTACCATCTTACACCCATCCACCCATCAAAAGAGATGAGTCCTGACGATATAGTCATAGTACAGTTTGTGAAATTAGAATTGACTATAAAGAGCGACCCGACGTAGTCTCTGGATTTAATCAGTGTGGAGAGGGCATTGACAGTTTGGTTGACTGCAGTTAGGTTAACAATTTGACCCAACATACCTGTAAAATAGTAGAAAAATGAGGCGTTGACATAATTATTAGCAATATAATTATCGTTCAGCTCGACATGGAAAACTTCAATAGCAGGAACACCATAGGCTGGGTAATCGAAATGGGCCACATAGCACCACATAAATCGAATATTCATAACATTCAATTTGTTGATTGCCAGTGTTTTTCTTGTTGCTAGTGTTGAATCTGACCAATCAGGGCCAATTTGAACACGGATTACATACGAAGCTTCGTCCATTTGGCCTCCATCTGCTGTAAAATTATTGACCACCAGGCCTGCTATGCAGCTCGGACCGGGAATGTACAGGTAAAGGAAGTAAAAATTGTCCCCAATGATGGTATTGGTGATCGAAACATTGTTGACCACTAGATATATACCTGGAGAATAATATGAACCCCACATGTTATGAATAAATATTAGCTCGTTCCATGCGCTCACAGTTGCAGCGGTTAAGGTAGTGATTTCGACGTTAGATATCGTCGCGTTTCTATTCCCTACTATTCCAATGAAGGCTTGTCCATCAGAATCGCCAATTTTGATGTTCGTGAATTTTAAGGAGTCCATAGTAGCACTCACAGTCTCAGCTGAATAAATCAAACTAGCTGCCTGTACCGACGCTGAACTGAAATCGCAATTAGCCACTTGGATGTTCGAGTAATATGCTGAATATATCATATTACTATAAACACCGTTTGGCATTGGGATTGCATTGGAAGGGCAAGTAATTTTTAGATCGGTAACACCCAAATTCGTGTTATAAGGTGAGTCCTGATAAATTTGGAAAATTGAGCGGCTTGAATCCTTTGAGTATGAAACTATATCCAGAGTCACAGAGGACACGTTCACTTGACTTGACCATTGAACCCACAGTTCTTTCGTTCCGTCAAATGCCACATAGCCATTGGTTATTGTGAGTTGGGATATATAGGAGAAGTATAGCCAATAGTTCGTTGATGGCATACTTGCTGACGAAGATTCAGTCAAATCAAGACAGAAACTTGATAGTGTGACTGTCCCAATGTTATTCAATTCATGAGATCTACCACTTGTGTACTTCTGTTTGATGTACAAGCCGACAAGTGAGAGCGACGCCAGATTATTCGCATATAAAATGGAAGTCCCTATGACACTCAAAACTGGGAGCTGGCTGCATACCGTGGTGGAGTCTACGGTGCTCGGAGGAGATTGGAACTGGATCGTAATGCTTCCTGTCCCAGAATCACCATTCAAGCTTGTTGTAATCGTTTGAGTAGTTCCAGCTGTGTTTGGAAGAAGAGTGATTGTATTTGTAGTCTCGACGAGAGTGCTCCCACTGTATAAAGCAGCGACTGCTGTTTGGAGACTCGGGTAGTTAGTCCCACTCACTGAGGAGATAGAAGCGTCAACTGTCAGGGTTTTGGCTGAGCCCAGAGGCAAGGCAACCAAAATAAGGAAGAGATAAATCATCATATGATGTTTAGAAATTGATACTTTGGAATTTTTTTTATAATCCAGCGATCCTGTGCCCTATAAATAACCGAAGGGTCGGAGAGTCGGTAGAAATTAAATTTATTTAAAATTTGAAAAAGTACTTTTACAGAGCTCAACGCTCTAGAATAAAAATAACTTCAGAAATAATTATTCGCATTTTGGTAGATCGAGGCATAAATTAAAATTCTTCCTGATCAAAGAAATAATACCTTTTTTCTGAGTCATTCCAATAAAGTGGCTCTATTGGAATTGGGAATTGATAAAAAAAGTTCGCTACTCTCAGGGGTTACTTTCTGATTTGAGCATCGTCTCTCTTGGAAATTCCTGAGAAAACGGTATGGAGACGGTGCTATGTGAATTAACATCCAGCCACCAGCACATAAAGAAACCAAAAATTTCTCTATGTCTCAAATGATCAATAAGCAAAGCTTAAAAAAAGATAGAATATGCATTAAAACTTCAGCATCTGCCGCACTAAATGTCAGAGTAACTTGTAAATTTTTCTGTTAACTGCAAATTTTTTTTTCAGTTCAAAAAACTTCAGAGAGTCATTATGAACTCAGATGCCACATTCACTGCTCCAGAATCTAAGAATCAGGGCCATTAAGCATACTCTGGCTATTATTAATTCAAATATATATATAAAAAATCCAGCATTAATTCCAAAAGAGCAATGCGCTAAAATTAAAAGATTTTCTACCATTCAATTTTCCTGTTGCAAGAACTTTAGATCAAAGCAAGAATGGCATAATTCTACGAGTTCGAATAAATCATCTTTTGCAATCTTAGTAGGAGTCGTTCTTCCAATTCGACTAGCGAAAAGAGAGATATGTCAAATCCTCTCTGAATTTCCCTTGAACTTATTAATTCGAGTGGTTCTCCACTTCAAGGAAAGAAGAAATAAATTACTATCAAATTTGAGGAGGCAGACAAGTGGATGTGCTCCTAAATTGTCAAAAATATTTTTGCACTTCATAAGGAGTGATATTCATTAAGAAGTCCCCTTAACTATCGTTCCATCGTTAAAGAAAATTTAACTCTCCGCAATAAATTTTATGAAGAGTGAAGTGCAATTTAATTAATATATCGATCAAAAGAAAATGTATGTGCAAAATACTAACTTGCCATTCTAAAAATATTGAGAATTTTGGCAGCTTTTAGCTCTGAGCAATATCAACCAATATCTGAACTAAGAATATAATTGAATGAAATTATATCAGTTAATATATGCAACACTTCTAAAAAGTGTTTTATTGCAGCATCGTTGATAATTTTTAGCGTCTGAGCATATGAGAAAAAGAGCGCATTTTCGATCTTATCAGATATTCAGATGGAATTAATTGAGTCTCTACCTGACTTTCAAATAAAACTTAATTTGTGACGTATTGGA
>ENA-UOUE01001701-UOUE01001701.1-compost-metagenome-genome-assembly--contig:-NODE-1701-length-12803-cov-14.849364_pt1 | contig 12803 bp, 8 predicted proteins | sample MGYA00238146_ERZ747223 | MGnify/ENA primary metagenome ERZ747223 (study PRJEB28781, sample SAMN06268865) | compost metagenome | isolation source: single cell | place: USA: California, Emeryville, Joint... | reverse complement strand
GACATTGAAACTAAAGTTCCGAGCTCAATTATTAAGCTCATCTACGATTCTGAGATCAGAAATGATGAGAACCAAACTTTGAAAGAATTGGGTGTTAAAACGGGGGAAACTTTTGACATCTTAAGAGGATCTGAAATCGGAAGAAGATTGGATGAAGGTGTCATGAACGAAAGCTTTGGGATAAAATTTGTAGATATGGCGAATAGTATCGGGCCTGAAAAGAGGAAATGGAGCTCCTCTGCTCCTAAATGGCGAATAGTGACACCTGGTTTATCACTCGAGGGCAAATGTGCCAATGTGAAATGCGAAGCCTTTGGAAGATATGTTATTATCAATAAAGGAGTTGACTTTGCGTATGATCTTCGTGAGCACCGACATACAAACTTTTGTCCCATCTGCAAACAGAAAGTAGAGGTTGAACTTTGCGCGTTCAACAATTGTTTATATGCATTTACTGGGAGAAAGTACGCTGAGGATGGTAAACCAAGCATTTTAGTTAAGTCCCAGAAAAGAATAGAAGCAGGCGATGAATATAACCGATATAGTCCTGATAAATTGGGATATGGAGATTGGGAAAGTCTTGTCATTGCGGTCTACGCATTGCCTAAAAAAGATAAAGATAAACTGGTGTGTCCTGTCTGCCGTAACCCGATTGTGGAAGATTCTGCGTTGTTGAAGTGTGGGCATGAGTACCATTCTAAATGTTTCGGGCATTCCAAAGACCTTGAATCTACCTCCACTTCAGAATGTACGCTTTGTCCAAAGAGTGAGAGCAGTCTTAGATAAGTCGTGCAATACCTTCATACTGTGAGAAAATTTATATTATCAATCCACGTGATCTTTGATTCAAATACTTGAGATTTCTTGAAGGAAAACTAGTTATGTGTGGGAAATGGATGTGCTGCTAGATGAGGAAATGATGTATATCGATTTTGAAGCTCTCAAATAAACGGTAGTGAAGAGTAAAAATTTGTCAGGTATGACTTTTGTGAAGTGGCAGCTGTACGTCGTCATTAAAAATAATTTGTGTCAAGTCAAACTATAATCATTATAGATAAGTTTACCACAAACTTGAGGTCTCAACTTGTGAATGAATATATAATGACTGTCATAACAATAAATTGCTGGCCAAAAAGAAGAAAAGAAAAATTTTATATTATACAATAGATACAATCCTCTTTCCTTTATTGAATCTTTTATCAAAGTTCTCAATCAACTCACCACCCCAGAAGTCCATCATAGAGTCTTCTTTAGAGGACGAAATATCATCCCATCGCAATCATAGTCTACTTAGTCGTAATTTCTCGTTGTTGCGCGTTTTCTTTCCGGCAGCTTTCTTCTGTCCCTCTTTGTTCTGTTTTTCTTCTTCTACATGTGAGCCTTTACCACCATGCTGCTCTTGACTACAGCCACATTCGCTATTTTGTATTGAATTAGCTTTTTTTGATTTTTTCACAATCTCCGCGACGAAAACCGGTACCATCATTAATAGCATCACATACTGGAATTTTCCAGGCACACCTGTAAGACCCAACAAGTACCTCACATACTCCACAACTTTCCATAGAAAATCATAACTCATCACTTGACGTACAAAATAAAGTATCTGTTACACACTCTCTGCAAGGATTAGATAAAATTATCATAAATACATGATTACAGGTTATTTAGTGACTCTGCACTAATTTAATGGAGTCACCAACTTCGCGACTAGACCAAAAGCCGATATTTATTCCAGAAACGCTTGGTCAGCTTTCGGAACTTTCAAAATACCAGCTCCTCGAAGTAACTCAACCGCCGAAAATCACCTCAATCTGACTAAATACTTAAGCTTGCTGTACATATCCTACACATTCCTCTTGACAAACGAACTCCGATCCAGCAAGAAGCTCTTCGACGTGCTTTACAAGATGTTGATTTCTTCAAAAAGATGATAGCCGATAAAGACGAAGCGTTGTTTGAGCAATGTCTCCAGAGAATCAATCATGAGAGTTTTCTCAAAGATGAAGTTGTTTGTAGCATCGGTAAATCCCTCACAAAAAGACTAGAGAGGATAAATATGCTTAGGTGATCCGGGGTTGTCATTTTACGTATTGTTGAAAGGGCAGGTGAGCGTTAGCATCTATGTTCAAAAGGGAGGCGAGAGCATTTCCGAGAAAATGATAGGAAAAAAACTGCACGCTAACAAAAACTTTGAACTCAAAGAGGTTAATGTCTTGAGTGGCGGTTCACATTTCGGAGAGCTCGCGCTTCTGAACGCCGGACCTCGAACGGCTACTGTGAAATGCCTAGAAGATGCTGATTTCGCTGTGTTGACGAGGGCAGATTTTAGGGAAGTGCTTGGTAATTCTTCAGCAGGCATACCATTTGATTAATTGCATCCTCGATTAGCAAAACATACCCGACAAAAGATCGAGCAGAACGTGGATTTTTTTCAATCATTGCCGCTATTCGATAAAAGCTCAAGACGCGCGATTTCAACGATGTTGTATCATTTCAAATTGCTCAAACTGCCAAGAAATTACCTACTTTATCGACAAGGGGAGGAACCAACGCATTTGTATATAATCAAGAGTGGAGAAGTGAAAATTTTTAAATCAGTTGTTGTCCCGAGAGAAACGGACGCCTTTACGAAGGAGGATGAGCTCCGACCTCCAAAGCCGCTGAAAATGAATTCAGAAGTAAGAGAAATGAGAATTATTGAAAGTTAAAGTATCACATCATTAAATTATTAGCTTGCAATACTCGGTACGAAGGAGATTTTGGGAGCAGAAGAGCTTTACAAGAATGTTAAGAGAGAGAGCAGCGCCGTTGTTCTGAGTCCTGAGGCTGAGGTCTTTGCGATCGATAAGAAGGTAGGTTAGTATAGGGAGATGAAAGCCTTATTCATTACGAAATAGGATTTTGAGGTGAGACTGTCAGAGACGGACGAATTCTTGACTTATTTTAAGAATTATTGCAAAAAGACGCTTGCTTTGAGAGATACTCGGGTCCGGGTCATGATAAGCACTGTCGGACATAATCCAAATTTAAACTGGACAGTGCCTCAGAAATCCAATTTGCCAAAACCAAAGAGTCCAACCTCAAAAACGAGGACCTCAAAGCGTTCACCGGACAAGAAAAAGGTCACCACGGAAGAGCCTAATCCAGGACCTAATCCAGGCAATGTACAGATGGATAGTATAGTTCTTGAGCCAGTTAGAACCACCACAGAGCCAGAAGGAAAATCTGCGGCTGAGTCTCCACTGAGGAGGCCCAGTCAGGTGAGAAGGACAACTGAAAATTCAGGGTTTTCGCCAGCTCCTACTCGCCAGCGGCTTTATACTGAGTGTCTCAATCCTGAAACTTCGCCTGCTCCAACTCGCCAACGGCTCTATACTGATTGGCTCAATCCTGAAACTTCGCCTATTCCGACTCGCCAACGTCTCAACACTGACACCCAAATCGACTCTCCATTGCTGATCCCAATGACAGGACAGCAGAAGAGCTTCCAATTAAAACTTGAGTCCAACAGTCGGTACCGGCCGTCAACGCAGCTGACTCTCAGCCCAATCGGTTATAACTCGCCTGTCAAAGGCAGGAACTCGAGAGCTCCCAGCAACCAGCAGGCATCTCCTCTCATCAAACTTGGAACTACCACCTTGAACCTCAGTAGCAGGACAAATCAAGGAAACAAAAGACCTAGCCAAAATACTATTCTCAGTCAAAAAGGAGCAAATAGCAAGACTTCTAAAGCCCCACCGAAGCGAGGTAAAAGCATTAATAAGACATCTCCTTTGGTAGGGCTCAACGAGACCCAGGAAATGCTTGAGAACTTCAATCGAGCTTACTTTACAACTAAGAAGTATCCACCGCAACGGGAAATGAATTACCAAATAACGCTCGTAGAAAAACAAAGGCGGCTGCTCGACGAGATGCTAAAAGACCTGCCTCCTCCAGAAGACCCTCCTCGAGTCAATTTCTTAGAAGACACTCCAACTAAACGAAGCAGAAAAGGCAGCTCGCCGAGTACTCCTACTGCCATGCCGAGGAAAAACCTCAGTGTCATGGATAGATACAAGAACCTTTATATTTTCACTAGGGATTCCAGAAAGGACTTAAAAGATCCTTACGAAGTAAACAACATTCATCTTCAAGCCCGGAATTCTGTTAGGACTCCACAACACAGCCGGTCGAGGAGTTTCTACCGTGCTCACACCGACAACAACGACTCTCTTCTGGTTTCAAAGCGGAGAAACGACTCGATCCCTGGAGTTGGAACGACTGATACTGTTCCCACAACACGGCAGCGAAAGGGTTCAGGGTATCTAAAGTATCAAGATAAAGCCTATTTGAGACTTGATCTTTCTGATAAAAACATGAAGAGACAAAAAGGGCGAAGTCCAACCGTGCAATTAACAGGCAGTATGTCAAGAGATAGTGACATTTTAACAATCAAAGGTTATAAATAATTCATATTTCATTTCATTATACAGCTTTTTGAGTAATAAATAGTGTTTTTACGCTTCATTGAATATCAGTGGACGATGTAGTCTGTTGAAATATTTGTTGTTGTTCAATCATCACCTCATCAATATCATTTCAGTTAGTATTAAAGACGAATTAGTTTCTGATATTCAAGCAAGATGCATTTTTTTCCTTTTCGAGTATTTTTCGCTGATATAAATAATTTTTCAATGGAAACTAAGAGCTTAGAAGACTAGACTAGGCTTGAATTTCGAACAGATCTAGCAGCTTGATTCTGTTTGTAATTTTATGCAATAAAATACAAGCTACCCGAACACATTTCGTTTGTCAATAATATCTTCTCATTCAATTCGCTCTTGTGACAAGTTAAAAACCTTCAAAAATATTTGCTACTCTTAGATTTCTTGAGAAAAAACATCACGAATTTATTCAGACCAGAGCTTGATCGTCTTATCTGTTCCACACGATACGATGTGATCTTTAATCAACGCTAAATCCGTCACTCCAGGTGAATGCGCAGAAATCGAGTGCTCGTTCTTTCCTTCATCAATGTCCCAGAACTTCAACTCAGAATCTTCTGCCCCGCTGACAAAATATTTTGCGTTCAAGACAAGCAATTTATTGATAATTCCTTTATGACCGGTAAACGTGCGAATAAGAGTGCTCGCTCCTACATCCCACAATTTAATCGATTTATCCTCACTGGCGCTCAAAAGGAGATTCGAAGGCTCTTTCTCAACGACCACGAGATCGCGAACGATTCCAGTGTGGCCCATGAGGGATTTCTTGATAGTGAATTCATCTAAATTAACGATATTGATGTTGGATTCGCTGCTGACTGCGAGGAGTTCGTGGCTCAGGAGGGTCATTGCGAAAACTCTGTTCTGCTTGGGGTCCAATAGCGTTGATTTCGATGGCTTGTCCTTGTTCTTCAGCTCCCAAAGTCTCAGACTCTTGTCTTTGGAGCCGCTCAAAAGACTCATTTGCGGAAGCTCTATGAGACATGACACGTGACCGGTGTGTCCAGTAAGCTCTTGCTCACAAGTTCCTTTGGCTATGTTCCAAATTTTAACTTTATTATCAAATCCACCGCTCGCTAAACTGCCATCTCTGAGCTGAATCACAGTCAGCGTACGCTCATTATGGCCGGTCAGTGTCTGAACGAGGCCTGAAGTTGTGCGGTCCCAGATTGTAATCGTTTCATCGTCCGAACAAATCGCGATTTGAGTGTCGTCGTTGATGAGAGTCATTTTCAGCACCTTCTTACTGCCGGTATTCATGACGAATTTTGAAGATAAATTTTGTAAGCTGGTCTTTATGGTGTAATTTGTATTCTTCTTTCTAAAGTAATTGAATCTGTCAATCACAATACCAAACGAGGTTAGTTTTTTCGTCGCTTCGACCATCTGAGCTGCTTTTTTGTCATTTAGATGCACGATTGATATAGAATTCAACGCATCATGGAGACTTTCAATAACTTTTGCGGGTTTGAGGTCCTGTTTCTCGTTCTCAGACTTAACTTTCTCTTCTAAAAACTCATTAAATTGATCCATTTCAGAAATGACTATTTCCCCATCGCTGCTGCTTGACGGGTTAAGCGCTTTCTCGATTTCGCTGTAGTTATTGCTGAAGTTTTGGAAGAAGCTGTCCCGCTGGCCTTGGACTGAATCCTCGATTTTTTTAAACTCTTCTGCTATCCTTTGGCGCAATGCAGTCAGTTTCTCACGTAAGGCATCAGCATCCTTGTCGACTCGTTGATCAAACTCCTTTGTATGTTCTTCTCTCTTCTCCAAATAGGCTTCCATTTCTGAGAAGTGTGCTATTTTAGAATCTGAGGGATTTGCTTGGGAGTTTGGTACGAAGAAGTCCTCGATAAGCTTCATCCATTGGAAGTGATCGGGATAATCAGTAATGATGCATTTAGAGCAGCACAATCTGTCTACGCAAAGCTTGCTGTCTTTCTTCGTACAAACGAATTCCAATTGTCTCCCGCTGATAGGACAGACCAGGTCTGAGAGCGACAGTTTGAGTTCGACGGGGTTTTTATTTTGAGGCTCTACCATATGTATATTGTGAATGGATAGGTTAAGAAGGTCGGTAATTGAAAAGATAGTTTTATTTTTCTTTTTCTTTTCTCCCTGAGTGGATATATCTATTATTTGGTTTATTTCGGAATTCACTCAGCTTAAGTGATTCAATGTAATAAAATTTGTTGATTTTTTTGAAAAAATACACTATCTAACGCATCGACTTGAGAGAATTTTTATGCAAAGTGGACTGGTTTCTCGCGCGAAATGATGATTAAATGGAAAATAGAATATTCCGATTCAACCTTGTGAGATGGATTAATCATCAAAACTTTAGTCCCAAGCTATTTGATAAATGATTTAGATCCGAAATTTGAAATCTGAGCTAAATTTTGCGAAATATTGGTACCAGAATGCTGATTAGAAATTCAAATTCGGAGCCAGAATGAAAAATCAATGTCGAATTCGAAGAAACAGATAATTTACCCATAGTTTGAATTCGATAGTGACAGATTTTTCCCATTAAGAGCGCGAAAAAAAGTTAAATGTATGGAAATTAGAGGGAAAAATCTGTTCTCTGACCCGATAATTACTCGTTTGAAGCGAAAATGTGAGATATTCTGAGAGCGATGCAAGCATTTCGAAATTTTTGTATTATTTTAGTCCCATTTCTACAAAATCTGTGACTCAATGAGATTAAGAGAGTAGACTTCTGGATCCTGAAAATTCAAAGCAGTTCATTTCTAATCTTGTCAAAACTATGCCGAGAAAAATCGCAATTTGGGCTGCTATTGGGTTCATTTGTCATATTAATCTTACTATTCCATCCTTTCATCGTCAGAACCTTTGTGAAACGAAGTATATGTGTAGAAATTCACGTAAAACATATGCAGATAAACTTTTTTAAAAATTGGCCGCTAACCAATCACGCTAGTATTATTGCGAAACTACTCACTAATCAATTTAACTCATTTGCGAATCTCTTGTTTTCAGTTCGTTTCCAAATGAGGAAGAGAGAAGACTCAACATTCCCTTGATCTCGCCCTTGATATCATTAATCTTTTGGCTATAAACTTGTACGGAATTCTATTATTGTTAACATGTAAGCTCACAGGATTCGCAATGCGCTAATTTACTTGGTTAAATTCAAGTTCGTTCTGAAGCGTGATTTTCTCCAGTTGTACTTGTTCAAGTTGCTCTGAAAAAATAAGAATTAGTTAAACCGCGTGTTTTTTCAAGATACCTGCAAGCTTCTTTGCAGTTTTCTCTAAGCTCTGTCTCTCTTTGACGAGATCATCGAGGATCAAAGAGTTTTTGGAGTAATCAGCTCGGCAGATTTCGCTTTCTCGCTTCCTAGCAAGATTTTATAAAGAGTTCAGAACAATGCGAGGTTACAATTTCTTCTTAAGCTCACGGAGATTGTTTAGTTCTTCAGCTTCTTTGGCATTTTTTTGTGTTTCTACGATAGCGAGTTATTTTGTGGGGAAAACAGTCAATAAGACCTTGTTCGTTTGAGTTTTTGGTTTGAATATAGTGAGTTTTGAGGTTCTGCTCCAAGATTTCAGCGGATCTTTTCTGATTTTGCATGGTTTCGTATTCCTAATTGTCATTGTAACAAAAATTCTGGGATAATGAGCTGACCTTTTCCAATTTGATAGCCTCTTTCTTGAGCAAGGTGCATTGCGACTTGGTGGAGTCGAGAAGAGCCTTTGCTCTGACGATTCTCGTTGAAAATTCTTGGAGTACTTTATCAGTCATTGGCAAATATTCGTTAATAAAAAATAAAACAGGTCGATTATTGTGTATACTAATAAAAATAATTAAATGCAAAAGCTCATGAGAGTTTAATGCTGCATACATCTCTAAGGCATTCATTTAGGAGAAGCCACTTACTTTCCTATCCAACGGAAATATGCTATGAATGTATCTTTTCCAGGCTTTTTCTAGACTAACCTAATTATTTTTGGTCCCTTTAAAATAATCATCTGGGTCATTTCATTAAGACCTCCTATTAGTCAAACTTTTCCCAGCAACAGCACATGCTTAAAATATATTAAAAGTCACGTACAGTACTTTTATTGGCTATTTGTTGTCAAAAGTAGTAAGTTGTTGTTTAAAGACTTTACAATAAGACTAATCAAAATACCTATTCAGCTAATTCATTTTGTAATTTGTATTGAAATAAGCCTATTTGATCGTTTTCAATTATATCATTTGGAAGGACTCTCGGAACCCTTGTATTAGTATATTCTAAGAGTAAATCGTGAGAACTATTGCATTAAATAGTTTATAATTGTACGTTTAATTCTTTTCTTTTGAGCTTCAATCCGAACATGTTTTTGAAAAATAAATCATCTTTTCCCTCGTATTCAGTGCCTCTTAGTCCCTGCCGGATACTATTTACAATATTATCAACTCCTGAAAGAGTAAGCAGCTCTTTCTCTTTGATTTTGAGAAGAGTCAACGACGCACGGTATATTATTTTCAGCTTCTCCGACAGTATTATTTCGAAAATACGCACTGTAACCGAAAATGGCACACAGTCGCTTCCTGTAAATAACGACACCCACCAAGACACCCCAAAGTGTACGGATTCCATGTCATTTTTAATCTATCACACTAATTAGCCAGAAAAATAAATAGCACTTTACCATAAGCGTCTTTAGCTTTGAAAATTTATTCTGAATGAGCTGATCAAGCACATAGAGATGTTTTCGAAGGTGATTAGTGTCGGTGTAAATTTTCAGCATCCCGTAGTTTTCGAGAAGGCTGACCATGATCCAGAAGGCGTCCTGTTTATCAGCAGATAAGTATCTCTAAGGAACTGCTTGTGGATTACTTCGTCAGTGCAATGCAATATCAGGACAGCGCAAACGAAATTCATTCCTTGACAATAGCCCAAATCATCGTAAACAAATGAAACTGCGCTAAGCACCCTCTCAAGTCGCTTAGGCCCTTCAGGGTTCTGGAAAAACTCGTGCTCAGGGAACGTTCGAGCGCAGTCCCTCCGAATTGAGTCTAATGATGGCGAATCTGGTGTTGAGGCTAGTTTCTATAGAAATCGATAAGCGGATCGTTTTCAATTATGAAGAGCACTTCGAAAGTGAGAGTGGGAAATTGTTTCTTGGTTTCCTGAACTTTGGCGAGAATCGGCCAGACCGTGCCTCTCATTGATGCAGGAATGCCTTTGCGGACGCGACTTTTTACTAAGAGATAAGATGATAAATAGCGAAGAAAAATTATAACAACATTTTTTGTTTTTCTTCTTCACCATTGTTTCGAGAGTAGGAAGCATTTTTTTCCACTTTTCAGTCCTCGAAACTTCCTTTGGAACAGTCTCTTTCTTTTGCTTTTCCTTCTTCTTTCTATTATGAGTTGAAGATAATTCTATAATTTGGTAGAGTGTTACATCTTTTCTGGTGAGCTAACCTCACCGCCTTTTGAGATATTAGCTCGGTCAAATCGTTGTTTTTCATCTTGCTCGTTGTATTTCTCAAAGTTAGTTGAAATGAACCTTTGTATTTCTATTTTCTCTGATTTAGAACCCACTGCGTGAGTTTGAGATCTGCTTTCTCGCATAGCATTCGATGCTCCTCCCATAAAAGCCGGTTTTTCCATGCTTTCTCCTGTGCTCCCAACTTCATTTTTTTTAAATTCCAAGGCGAGCTCAGCCTATTATATCAATTGAGCATAGAAAACTCGTTCTCAATCAGGATGTTACTTCTTGAGTAAATAAAGTTGAATTGCCTAAGCGATCGAGTTTGTTATACGCCGAGGTAGGACTGTCTGGATCGGTACAGATAGATACATGTGTTTGTTCCGCGTTGATTCGCTCCATTTAATTCACAACTCGATTCGCTGAAAAATAAAATCAGTTTGAAAATAGATTTAAATCTGTTGAAGAAACAACTCGTTTATTATCAATGCGCCAAAATGGGCGATGAAGACGCGATAAATACGCTTATTCTGGGTTCTTGGTTTAAAAAATCAATTATTTTTCTCATAAAAGTTTCCTTTTATGGTTCTACCTTTTTTTTTTAAAACAAAACTTGAAAGATTTAATGTTTTTATGAGTGAAGCTATTATTAACTCTCATTGCAATAGAAATGGATATGGAACTAAGAACAAAGCGAGTGTCTCCTTCTCAAAGCGAGTCTTTTGGTTGTGTTATCTTTACAGTCAACGAATAAAGCAAAAGGAACTAAATAAGATCTGGAATAATATCTTTTGCTGAGTCTCTGGATATTCATCAATCCGAAGCAACTTGTTATTGTGCTACACTTCATAATCAAGATTTGCTATTGCTAGCTGACTTAGCCATCAGAGGCTCAGAGTTACATTTATTCCATTTCTGGCTAAATAACTTTAATTTTAAGTCGAGTGCCTTCTTAGAGCCTCACGTCAGAACAATTATAAATTATGATTTCTTCCAGTTAGGTTCTCGTCAGAGAGTCAACTAAAGCAGTTTAAGAGTTTTTCGGGATACCTCCACAAAGAATTTGAAGCGAAGCACCTAGAGTTTTTGGCACCTTCCAAATCAATTCACTTAAATTTATATATCTTGAATAAAATGGTTACTAAGCAGAATATCAAAGTTATTTCTATATCTGAGTCTCCAATCGCGATTCCCTTCCTTTTCATCAACAAGGATGATCCTTCTCTATCATTTATCCTGCTAGTTGACAAACTCGCGATGGATACCCTCACAATTTCGGACATTGAAGAAAAATTGGACGGAGAATTTGAGAATGGCACTTTAGTAGTTACAGGTGCTTACGACTTCACAAAGATTGATACAACCAAGAACATGAAATATGCTCAAATGATCTCTCCGCTGTACTGGGAACTCCAACCAAAAATAAAAGTAGAAGTTGATCCGAAATTGAAGACTTCTGGCTTTTACTTGAATATTGGACCGAGAATGAGGCAAATGGATTTCTATCATCAAGTTCATAAGCGAACCAAGATCGAGAAAAACTCATTTTATCTCACACTTGTAAAAGGGTCCAAACATATGCGAGTATCTCGTAACTCCTCTTATGCTTTTGAACCTCAAGATCTCACTGGGGCCACATTGGCACTTAAAAAGCTTCCAGAGCCTGGAAAAATGGCTGTCACAGTGGAGGTTGAACAGAAAAAGACAGTTTTGAAAGTTGCCCCAGAATTCACTGTGAGGGAAGTCATCGAATATATCGACATTGAAACTAAAGTTCCGAGCTCAATTATTAAGCTCATCTACGATTCTGAGATCAGAAATGATGAGAACCAAACTTTGAAAGAATTGGGTGTTAAAACGGGGGAAACTTTTGAAATTTTAAGAGGAGGTGAAATGGGAGGAAGATTGGATGAAGGTGTCATGAACGAAAGCTTTGGGATAAAATTTGTGGAAATGGATAATCAAGGAGGGCCTGAAAGAAAGCAATGGGCCACCTCTGCTCCGAGATGGAGAATAGCAAGTCTTGGGTTGTCACGAAGGCATATGCACCAATTCAAAATGCGTGGCCTATGGAAATTGGGTTGTTATCAACAAAGGGGTAGGTATATCATATGATCTCCGTGGCGATAAAATGATGAACTCTTGCCCAATTTGCAATGAGGCAGTTGACGTTGAACTTTGTGCGTTCAACAATTGTCAATATGTGTATGCTGGAAAAAGATACGCTGGGCGTGGAAAACCCAGCATTTTAGTCAAGACTCAGGAACGACAAGTAGCAGGAGACGAATATATCAGATATAGCCCTGAGAAAATGGGGTATGGAGATTGGGATACTCTTATCATTACGGTATACGTGTTGCCTCAAAAGAATAAGGATAAAGTGGTATGCCCGGCCTGTAATGAGCGGATTTTGGAAGACTCTGCTTCGTTCAAATGCAAGCATGAGTACCATTTGAAATGTATCGAACACTCTAGAGCCCTTCAAACAACCGATACTTCAGAATGTATGCTTTGCTCGTAGTTGGTGATAGAAGTTGTAAACCCTTCAATTCATATCTTCATACTGTCTGTTGAAAAATTTATGTCACTCTCAATTCGTGAAATCAATACTTGAGATATCTAAGGAAAACTGTTTATTTGAATGAAAACTACGTGCTGCTCTAGCAAAATTTTAAAATTCATAAGCATCTGGCTTTACTCGGACCTATCGCTAGCATTCTTTTCTAATTTTAGAGATAAATAGATCAACGCGACTTGTGTATCTAATTCGGGATATATTTTCATAGAGTATATAACCATGACTTATCTTACGAGATTTGAAAAATTAATATCGTTGTCATTTCTGATAGATCGTGATAGATCTCAATAAATTG
>ENA-UOUE01001700-UOUE01001700.1-compost-metagenome-genome-assembly--contig:-NODE-1700-length-12807-cov-10.839434_pt1 | contig 12807 bp, 11 predicted proteins | sample MGYA00238146_ERZ747223 | MGnify/ENA primary metagenome ERZ747223 (study PRJEB28781, sample SAMN06268865) | compost metagenome | isolation source: single cell | place: USA: California, Emeryville, Joint... | reverse complement strand
ATTATCTACATGAATTTTGCATAAGAATAATGCATAATTCGTTGTTCTAAGCCAAGTTTAATTATCTTTAATAATCTAATAATGCTCAACTAATCCCTCTAGTCCCTTTCTCGACTTGAGATATCTCGTCCGAATTGATACAATTTCGGTACTCAATGTCTAAATTCGTTGAATAAGCAGCTGAAACTATTTTCAGTAACTGCAGTATTATCAAGGGCAGTAATTCAGAAATGTCCCCCCTTTTAGGATTTGGGGTTTACTGTCTCTCTAGCAATTCAAAAAAGCAAACTCCACACAAACAAGATAAAGTTAATTGCATTGAGGAGTTATTCCATTTCCTTAAAATAATTCCTGTGATTTATTGTCAGTTTTTAAACTCAAAATTTTCAGTGTGGTTTTAACAGCAGTACTATACTAATTACAAGACTACTATAGCCGAATTATTCTACATTTTTATCGCTATTTCTTTTCAGAATGCTCGAATTATGCCACATATTAATCAATATTGTGCAAGCGAAACCCATATCTCCAACATCACCTAGAAATTGTCCTGAAACAGGTCAGTGAGCTTTAATTGACCAGAGCTAGAGTTTCCACTAAAACTAATTCCAATATATCCTCTGACTTAAAAAAACAAACAAAGATTTCTGATCCATCTCCACATCTCCTAAGAATCCATTCATCTCCAATGAAAAAGTACTAATAGGACATATAATCCCATAAAAAAGCAACATATAACCTTGATTTGTTAACTCTCTATTATATTAGAATAAGGTGCGAATATTAATTCTTTATGCATATCTTAACCGATTTCAGAAAAACTTCAAAATAATAATCCTACGTGGAGCTGGATCGATTGATCCTTCGTAATGCTTAAAATAATCCTTCTTTTTGCACACCCTTTTTGAACTCATGTGCACCTTCTTTCAAATTCTCCGCCTTCTTTTCAACAAATTTCGCTGTGTCAATCGCTGCTTTATTGAGAGCATATTCAGCATCGATTTTTGCATGCTTTGCTTCTACTTCCGCCTTCTTCTCAGCATCCCAGAACGCATCTTTGGCATCTGTGATTTTCTGTCCTATATAATCCTTAACTTCAGCCAATTTATCTCCTGCTTTATCCAAGAGTGGCTTCTCTTGAGTTTGAGTCTAACAAGTGCAAAGTTATTATGAAACCATTCCCTTAGAAAATGGCTTACCACAGTGACTTTCTCGTTTCCCTTATTATCGATTTCTTGGGTGATGGTGACTTTGGTTCCTGGAGGTACATTGAATTCCATGTTTTGTGCTTGAGAGACTTATTTTAAAAAAATGAATTATTTTTCTCTATGAAATTAGTGGCGTTCATCTCATTTATATAATGCGAGAATAACCAGCGAGGAGTAAGTTCAGTAGTTCTTTTCGATTACTGACAATCTATTAGAATAAATATCTTCTATTTTTAATTACCCTGCAACTTTACTCAATAATTTTTCAGCAAATTTCTGTATCGAAGGTTGTTCTAACATTTTCAGTTTAATTTCGAGAAGTTTTTTAATTTATTTTGTTCAGCATGTGAGATAGCCTTTTATCATATGAATATCTCCTGTATGAGTTTACTTTCTTTTCGAAAGTAGCATAAGTTAAATGAATTCGAATAAGATATTAATTGCAGTTGCTGCCTGTTTATCTACTTGAGATGATAGCCCAAAACAATTGAAACAAATCTTTTTGGATTTTCGAAGCTATGAGCCATTACTTGATACCAAATAAGACATTTTCTTGCGTTTTTAAAGCAATATTCGCAATTATTTTGCGATAATTGTGTCACCATCATGATTTTGCTAGAAGAGGCTGATGATACATTTGGGAAAACAACTAATCAATTCACCACACCACACTTATGATTTCTCAAACTACTTTTACAACTGTTATCTGTAATTATATGTTGCAATTATTTATTTGTTTGTGTTATTTTCAACCTTCCTCGGATTTCTAAGTTATTCTCATGGCTACTAGTCTAAGGTTAAAAACAATTTTTGATTCCATCTCCACAATTATTACTAACCCATGTTGCGAGGATATGAATTATTCTTACAAGGAAGTAAAATGCATCCTTACTCGAGTCTTGCCATAAATAATTAGTTATATAACCAAAAATTAATTAATCGTTCAGGTTCTAGCTGCAATCTACTGCTTATTTTTGTGGAGTTGGGCATCGAGAAGGGCTCTTAGGATTGGAATTGATGCTTTGCCTTTGCAGCCATCTCCTTCACATTGTCGCATCCCTTCTGAATCACATTGGCTGTGTCTCTGCCGGCTTTGTTTGTTCCGTATTCTGCGTCGATCTTGGCATGCTCAGCTTCAGCCTTGGATTTTTCTTTAGCATCAATCATGGCATCCTTAGCATCAGTCATTTTCTGAGAAACGTAATTCTGAGCTTCGGCAAGTTTGTCAGACATTTTATTGGTTTGGCTTTGTGTGTGTGTTGTGTTTTGATTTGATGAATTTGTTTTTGATTGTGAATAATAGGGGCCGAGACGCTTATATAGGCGTGATATGTCCAGCAACAAGAATATTTCAGTGGATTCTGTGAATTACTGATTCTTTGATAGAATCTTGGGCTGATCGCCGAGGGCCACATTTTCAAATGAAAATGGCCAAGAACACTTAGGATCTCTAGTTCTTCTGTAATTTCTAATGAAAACTCGATCTTGTCATCAAAAGGAAACGGGATCATTGAAACCATATGACAGTTACGCTAGATGTCGAGTCAATGTCGTCATAGTTGGCTGCACTGGTTTTCGTTATCATCATTTTGTTGATACTTCTCGAATTTGGAATTAATAAATTTCTAGAAATAAAAATCTTCGAAATTTTACGGTAGATTGTCAGGCTTTCGTGGTAGAAGAGGATGAAAGGTAAATACATATGGCCAGAAGACGGAGAAGAGCTTGGATATATGAAACAGATAAAATTTGACTGCTAATCACTCCATTTTTGTGTTTTGTGAAGAAATGGAGGAATTTAACCATCTCTCGAATTTGATCGCGTTCTGATGACTATAAATACTCTTGTCTGGAGACATGTCAATGAAAATATTTCCCAATTCGCCTCCTTCATCCTTCAGTTACATAATAATAATATTCTGAAATATTCCAAGGCAGCAACATCTGGATTTGTTCCACAATCAAGAGTCCAAATTCGTTAATTTTCTATATCGGACTTTTTTAAAAAATCACGCGCAAAGGAGTCTAAATGATACAAAACCGCAATCTAAATTTGTGAAACATAATTATTGTTTCTAGGTTGTGTTCTTGGAAGGCTATGTCACTGTGTGACCCAAGGAAATTTGGACACTAATAGCTTAGTATGGTTCTTCTGTTCATTTTTTCAAGCCAAAAATACGGTAGAATTGCCTAATGTATCTCGACATCCTATTTGTTTTATCTGTTCTTAACTTATAAAAAAATGACTTTCTTTTTTATCCTCACTCGGCAACTCTCCAAATCTTCAATATCCAAGCTTCTTTCCCAAGTAAATTTTTTTATCATTTTCTCTATACTTCCAAATCTACCAATGCAACTTAAAGAATGAGACTCTATCAGAGGATCCTTATTAACGCGATGCATTAGTCGAGGAAAATAAGTTTCAATTTCACAGCAAATCCACCTCTCTTTTCCAAAATACCAAGATTTGAAAAATTAACGTTGTCTTCCGAAAAGAAAAATTCGAAATTCCAGAATAAATGAAAATAAATTGGGCTCTCTTTTTTTTTTTCTTTTTTTTCCAAATACAAAGACACGATTTCCGAAATATCTTCGCTCTGGCAACACTGTTATTTCTGATTTCTTTACAAATTCTCATTAATTTCCTATAAGCCATCGCGAAATTCGCCAATGATACGATTCAAGACTGATCAAATTGTCTCTGAGAATGATTACTTTCGATAACTCTTTGATTAATGAATCAGTAATCTAATTCATTTCTAAAATAATTGCTGCTGAGAATGTATATCCTCGATATATAAATGACACACACTCTGATTAATACAATCAAAACTCAATTCATTATTGAAAAAATCTTTTTTAGCAGAGCAAAATCTTCATTACAACATGTCAGAGAAGCACATCGTCTTGAAAGAGGATCCTACGGTAGCTACAAAGCATGAGGAATCGCGAAAAATTCATGAAGACAATATCGAAATCAAGGACACTCCCACTGAACCTCAACAAAGTTACGCTCAAGATATATTAAACGAGGCTAAAGTTCAATTGAAGAGAACAGTGGCTGAAACAAAAACGAACTTAAATAAAATCGCTGTTGAAGTCACAGAATTGATTGGAAACACAGCTCATGATATCAGTGATAATATGAGCAATGTCAAAAAGGACATTGAGCAGAAGGGAATTTTCTAGAAGTTTTGCAAAGACCATCTTGTGGACGATCTCAAGTGGAAGAGAAGGGTAGTTTAGAATCAGAGTCAGTTTTTAATGAGCCTCATCAATAATTACTTCATTTGAAAGTGAATCTCGCATAATTGTGTAAATATGCAATTGATATACATGAATACCTAATACAGATGAGAATACGATTTCGTTATTTGCTTGAAATGACTTACCGATGAAAAAGTTTTTTCAAAATTATGAACTAACATAAGGGAGATGTGATTTTTAATTGAGAAATGCTAGAAGTTTAGAGATATGGCCAATAATCGATGCAGATTCTGCATATTTCGAACTCATTTAGGGAGGTTGTAATAATGAGAAAAATAGGAGAATGAGTCTTTCTAGGTTCCCTTTAAATCTCCTTGGAGTGAATAATCGCCGCGACATTCATAAATTTGCATTGTATTGTCAGTCTTCTGAAATAGGTAGCTGATTTCCTTCTCAGCTTATCTCATTATAAGGAGTCATCTCTTAAGATGAACTACTGAATACAATCTTGCACAAAAATGCTGTTCTAAATTCCGTGTTATTCAATTAAGAAAAACTGAAATGTACCAAATTTTCATGGTATTGATTATGAGCATCTGCAACATTCTTTATTTTCGAAAAAGAAAAATTCGAAACTCCAATAAAATCATCCATCCAGCTTCTTACCAATCACATCTGAGGCTTTCAATAATACTCGTGCGGAAACCCTTTCCTTCTTCACTCCTTCTCGTCGATTTCTTCCGAGATATTTCTAATTGTCGATAGAGTAGAAGATGATAAATTGAATCCTCTCTGATAAGATTACTGCAAATATTTTTTCGAGTAATTAACCAGTAGTCTCAAACCAAAGCAATCCTGAAAATACTTGCTGCTAGTAGCATGCCCTTAATATTTAAACCACATAAGCGTTGGTAATTACAATCAAAATATATAGCTTTATCACAAAAGTTTTCCAAGCAAAACCCCACATTACCATGTCCGACAAATTCGCAGTCAAGAACAACTCTACCGAAAGCCATCCTGGTGCTGTTAAACAAAAAATCAATGAGTTTAAAACTGAAGTGAAGAAAGAAGCAGCACAATCTAAAGCTAATTTGAATAAACTTGCGGTAGAAGTCGCTGAAGTTTCTGAGAAGACGGCTCATGAGATAGGTCAGGGTCTGGGCAATCTCAAACAAGATATTCAGCAGAGAGGAGCGCACTAAAAGTTTTGCACTGATGGTTCAGAGGACGAGAGAAATTGGAATGGTGATTAGAACATGTGATTAATATCTATAATCTTATCTGTGTCAGTTGCAATAATTACACTAAGAGTGAATTTCACATTTTTGTTGAACTGCTGAACATACATATGTGTAGTTTGGATGGAAGAATCATATTATGAATAGATTCGAACATGAATCCCATTACATTTTCTTTTTCGAGAGAATAAGTAATAATTCAACGAAGATTTTAATTTGATTCTAAGATATCCGGAGTATCTCCGATAACCTCTTTTGATAAGTTGGCACTATTTTTGCGAATCGATCTGGTATCTCTATCCGACATTAATTCGTTGATTTCTAAAATAATGGACAACCCCTGCTAAAATCAATCCCTTTTTGTTCATCTACCTTGGAACGGAGATTAAGTTGGTAATACTCAATTCAAACCCTGAGAATTAAGTTTATCAAGCAAAAACTTATAAAAATTCTAAAAATTTCAAGCTTTCCTCCATGTCAAGTCAATGTATTTCGGGATTTATTCGAATAATCAGAAGCTTGGTTGCTATCCTTTTTCCCTTTCTTTTTTTTTCCTTTCTCAAAAACTATAGTACTCGGGAGTTGAATCTCAAGCCTGCTGCGAATCTACTCATTTGGGAGAACCTATTAATTACTAACAAATTACAAAATTATTGGTTGTGGAAATTTGCAAAAATTCTATATTCTAGAATAGAAAAACTTCGAAATTCCAGATGAAAATAATAAATTTTTCAGTTATATCCTCTATATGAGAAACTCTGGAATTCCAGGATCCTTTTTTCTTTCTAGACAAGATAGAACCGCATCTACCTTCAATACTCCTCCTTTGGAACGGATTACGAAGGATATCCGGGAAGGCTTCAAAAGTATTACCATATTTTAGCTTACTGAAATTAAGTTGTGCTTTATGTAATTATAAACTTTCTTCGATTTAATCTTCAGTAATCTTATATCATTACTGAAAATTATTTGCTACTGAAAGTCAAACATCTATATAAGCTGCTCGGGCTCGATTATTCGCAATCAAAAACAAATTCATCAAATCAAATCACAGCACACACACACGAAATCCAAACCAATAAAATGTCTGACAAACTTACCGAAGCTCAACATTATGTTTCTCAGAAAATGACTGATGCCATGGACGCTATGGTTGATCTCAAAGAGAAAACCAAGGCTGAGGCAGCACATGCCAAGGTCGACGCAGAATACGGAACAAACAAAGTCGGCAGAGACGCAGCCAAGATGGTTGAGAAGGGATGTGACAATATGAAAGAGATGGCTGCAAAGGCAAAGCACCAATTCCAATCCTAAGAGCCCCTCTCGACAGCCAACTCCAGATGACAGCTGCATATTTATTTAGATTTCATCATTAAGGATTGGTTTATTTAGCTTTGCATGATTATTTATTGTAAGCAGATATCTAGTTTATGATAATTAGACAACCAACAAGTAAAATTCAAAAGCAACATATTGTCTTCTAGCCTATTTCTGAGCAATAAAGTAGAAAAGCACCTATTATTTCTCTGAAATAGAATTTGATACTCTTTTTCTGCTATCTGACCTCAGCAACTCAATTAAATTACGCTGTGAGTAGATATCAATACCTTACAACTTCGAATGAATTTTACTAAGTATTAATTTCGTTTTCTTATGAACATGGGCGAAACAGATAACTTTCTAAGCGAATTTCATTTCTCTTGATCCGTTTGATCATGAAGATATCTACAATCTCTGATCTCGCACACGAATTTAGTTTTATGCATCAATTGGAGTTTGTGTTAACTCAGGGATTTCAGAGGCACCTGCGAAGTAAACGGAGCCATCTGATAGCTACTTTACTTCAATTTAAAGCGTCAGATACACTTATTTGTAGCTTAAGGTTAGAGGTCGAAACAGCTGATATGCTATCTGTTATTCATGCTGGGTATGATGAGAGTTACGCTAATATCTACTGTACTATGGTAATGAGAAAATCTTGAACTGGAAAATCGTTACTATTCAATAGGACTAACCAGTTTGACTTGTAGAAATGTGATATTTCGTACTGTTAGAACAGTCAATTTGATAAGGTCATCGATTTCCGAACGTTCTACTGTATATTTGGTCATAGCAAATAGAATTTAATCATCGATATGACTACTGACCCTAAAGACCTCTTTTCCAGAAATTTAAGGTTAGGTAAGAGAGAGATATCAAACCGAAAGAATACGAACAAATAGCATTACATCTCACGCAGGTGAAAAGGCTTCTCCCGCCTCTTCCCAATTGGGACATGAAAATGAGAATTTATAGTATTTTTCAAAAATTCGCAAAAATTAATTCAGTACCATTTAAGAAGGATTCCAAAACGGTATTTTTTTATCAGGGTTCGTCACAAGACTAACAATTGAACATAGGATTTATTGGAAGGGCTTGTCTTTGCTTGATTTGTGCTCCAATGAAGAACATCACCCACCTCGCACTAGACGTCATCTCTCAATATCAAATAAAGATAAAGATGACTACCACGTAAACTACTGACTCGATAAATATCAACTTGCTTGCCTCAAAAAAATGTCATTTCTTAAACGCTTTAATACTGTCCGATTCAGCTTGAACACAATATTTCGACTATTTAAGCCGTGTTACAAATCCAATCTACAATTAAAACAAAAACCAAGAGAAAAAATCTAATCACCCACTCCCAAAGATCCTACTATGAGAACTACCTTCGCTCTCTCTTTAATTATCACGATTCTTCTGGCCATCGCATATACCAGCAAGGCTTATAAACACGACAATACTTGCAACCACAAGGGAGCATATAAATGCGTGAGAAGTGACAGAGAGAAACGTTTCTGCCCAACGCAAGATTACGACTACTCCTGCGTTTGCAATAAACGCGGAAGATGCAAAACCGTGAGAAATACTAACAAGTGTGTGGAGTGCAAAGATAAAGATACGGTAAGCATTTACGTTGGAAAGAGATGTCCATCTAAATGCCCAAAACAATCTAAACCATTCAGGCATTAATTTCCTAAATCTATTGCATACATTTGAGAATAAGAAAAATTTGTTAATGATGAGTAGAAATAAACTAGAACTAAATAAATTGCTAAAATGTATTGGAAGTAAAACCTTCATAAAGAGTAATCTAACCAATTGGAATATAAATGAAATCATTAATGGGTTTTCCTTCTCTTTAGTAATTATCAGCCATACTTATCAGATATTTTGTCAGTACTGGACTGTAAACCTCATTCATCAACCGAGTGTTACTAAATGAATTATTTTGAATGGGGTAATCAAAAATTGAATCTTACTAAATAAGAATTACTATTAATGTTTCAAGGTTGTTTGTTCAAATTGAGCGGTTGAGATATTTTATTTTTTTTAAAGAAAGACGCAATAAGCTGGACTAGAATGTAGTTAAGCAATGAAAAGCACTGAATTAAATTAATAGGCGAATTTCAGCAGATAAAAATAACGACTCTACCACAATTTTGTACATTCAAATCGCCAAATGATTTATTAAATTTTGAAAAATTAGACAAAATTGTCGTTTTTGTAATTTTATTTCAGATAGTTTAAGCATTTGCAAAGAACAGATTCAATTTTCAAAAACGACGCAACTTGTAGAGCCAAGGGCTCTTTGGAGAATATATAAAGTTTAAATTGTCTCATTTACGCAGTCTTAACTTCTATTTACAAACTGTAAGAAAGCTACTCGTATTCATTATCTTATCTCATTTCATAATTATTAATATTTAAAAATTATTTCTGTGACGGTCCTCAAAACAAAATATGGAAAGATCAATTAGACTGAATGGTAATCTACTTACAGTTATGAATTCCTGTTATTCTTTTCAAGGCCATAAACCCGGCCTTTTTTTTACAATTCAAACCTCTTTGTTTTCAAAGCATTAGAAAACTTTCTAATTTTCCTCAATCTAAACGTGCCTAGATAAAATTAATCAGCAGCTCCTAGCTTGGTGCTCCTGGAGGAATAATAAGATCAGAGTTATTGATCTCGAGACTAAAGACGACTATGCTATATTTGATGGAGTTCGACTTAAAAAGGGAAATGGTTTATCAGCTCTCGAAATATATTAAATATGATGCAATTTTATCCAGGAACGGGTACTTTGGACTCATTTGAAAGAGATCCCAAACACAAAATTACTCGTTTCTCTATTTCATTGGGGAACTTCTGCTAATTTTGAGGTGTTTGATATCTCACAACAGGAGCAGCCTAAAAAGATTTACGCTTTCGAGGGAGTGAAAGGAGGTATTTCTACTCTTTCTATTGACCTTAATTCTCTTCCGGTGACAGAGACCGGACCCGGAGATGTGACATATAACTCTCGAAGAAATCTCCTCGGTGCAATCCCTAGCGGAGGACAAATTGCTTACCACCTCTTTAACATTGAATATAATGCCTTGAAAAGCAATTATAGCGTCAAGCTATTGAGAAAATCGAAGTGGCTTCCACAGTATAAAGCGATCTCAGGTAAATTATTAACATATCAAATTCAGTCCTGAAGTCTCCTTTCGCTGAGATTAGATGCTTATGTTACTGGTCTTGATTTCAATCCTGATGGAGAGCTCATAGCGACTGTTGATTACGGTGGGATATGCTTGATCTCAGATGTGAGCGCGCATAGTTGCAAATGTGACCTTCCTGTTGGTTTTCGAGGTAAGATAATAAATGATATATGACATATTGAATCACGGCGGTACTAATCGTTAGACTTCTATGGTCGTTGCAGATGGAGCACGAATGCTGGTGAACCAATCGTTTATGTTAAATCTGGCGCTCTCAATGTGCTTGATGCTGAGAAGAAAAAACTGACCTTAACAAAGCCAATTCAACTCGAAGAAGATGGTAATGCCAATGAAATTATATTAACAAAGTTTATTTATTTTATCTTGCATTATATTTCTTATAGTATCACGCTGGGACTTTTCTACAAATTGGATTGAAGTTTGCCCAATCGATGGAAATTTGCTTGTTTCCGGAGGCACCGATAATGATCTGAAGATTTTTGACCGTCGAGTGTCGAAGATTGCCAAAGTCTTTGCTAAGCTGCATTTAGGTAAGATATTGTGTCAGCACTAAAATAGAAGTGAATTTTCAGACTCTGTTTCTTGCGTCAGATGGAATCAACAAGGAGATTTATTAGCAAGCGTCTCTTCTCAGGGGATCGTCAAACTAGTAGAGTTTCGGACTGGAAAAGTGCTTCATACTGGAGCCTCGGCAGATGCAGGCAAATTCTAGTTTGTTTTTTTTTTTATCAATATTTTAATGGATCATGCAGAGGGACTTTGCTCTATCTGCTTCATCTAAGCAAAAGTCAAGATACAATCGCAGAGAAATGAGAAGATTGTTAGAGCGTTTTCGAGGTCCTTTAGATTTGACAAGTGGGACTAGTCTGCTATTCGGATTGATCTAAAGTAGATCTAAGAATAGATGTTTCATCTTCTAAGTTTCAACCAATATTAAACATGAGCATTAAACTGACTAAGAATTATAATTGAACTTTGAATTTAGAAAATTGTAACGTTAATAGAGAGGATTCTAAAATTACCAAAAAAGAAATTGAAATAAATTGAAAACAAAGAATTGGTATTTTTCTTGTTGCGAAAAGCTAACTAAGGAATCGATTAGACTGTATGTGCATTTTAAATCAACAACTGTGATCTTTAATTGATTTCGTAAAATATAAGTATTTTCTTTTCGATTCAAGGCATTATCAAGTAATAGAATTGTTTACTCATTTTTGACTTAATCGTTTCTGTGCATGTTTTAACAATACAAGTGCGAAAATAAATTTCTATCATTGGGAGAATGGAAAGAAATAAATATATCTCGTCAGACTAACATGTTTTAATATAGGAAGAATTAAACTTAACTCCGAAGGCATCCTTCCACGAGTAAATTTTTTACGACTTGCTTGGAAATGATCAACAAAATACGAGCTAATAGGGAGTTATTTTTTTTCAGATTTGTTTATATTACTAACTGCAATTGCGCTATGACTCATTTAAAAACACTTGAAGAGAATTATTTATCGGTTGAAAGCTTTTGAGTTATTTTGATTATATTTATTATTCATATAGGTTACGATGATAGGCTGAATTTTCCAATAGAGAAAAAGAATACCATTAGTCTCGTTAGGTTGAACTCCGTCAAAGGTCGAGTACTCTTGTTTCGTTTCTATTTCAACAACACTGATCTTATTTTCCTTCCATGAGGACCAGGTCAGCAAGGTTGTATATGCAGGATATACCTCATCTATCCAAAGTAAGGTCATAATAGGAGATTGAAGGAGGAAAAAATGAGTATAACTCATCAAATAAGTTGATCAAAATACTCTTACTAGTTTTTATTGAATTTTGAAGCAAATCATCACTTGGTGCAACTATCTTGGCTTTTGATTCTTCAAAGACTATATGAGTCGATTTCTGACTGGTGTTTGACTTCCTTTTTAGAGGCATTACTTCTCACTTTGTTAGGTGCGAAAATAAATTTGAAATCATCAAAGCTGATCTCAAGTAAATTCTTGAGTGAGTGAAAATTTGGTTCTATCAGAGAAAAAATAAATAGAGAGAGAGGATTTTTCTTGAAGGTATTCTTAGTAGCAATAACAAACAATTCAAGCTCATTTCTGAAAATGGATTTTCAGCAAATTGAAGAAACATGAACCTCTCTCGAATCTTGAAGATAGCTATCTCAAGACTTTTTTCGACTCTACGGATTAAATTCTCCCGCTCATTACTTTAGCGATTTATCAGTTGAATCGATCGCCAGTATTTGTTTTCGAGTTTTAATTGCGACAATTTATATCTCTAAATATCGAAAAATGTTGGAAAATTTCAATATTTATGATACTTCTCTCAAGCTAATAATTAAGAATTTGATAAAAATTTAAATAAAGGTTGTCTGAGACTTTAAAATGAATTTCAGGATTCATACCGGTATTAGTATGAGACAACTTACTATCGGTCGAATACACTAAGAAACTGCGGGTAACAAACCTGTGTGAGGGCTAAGAATGCCTCATACTTAAAAAATAAATATTCACACGTAACTACTTCATCCCTCTGCAGACCCTGCAAAAAAATAATCAAGTATCTTTTGAGTCAAAACCTCACAACCTTGAGAAAAA
>ENA-UOUE01001699-UOUE01001699.1-compost-metagenome-genome-assembly--contig:-NODE-1699-length-12812-cov-21.641225_pt1 | contig 12812 bp, 16 predicted proteins | sample MGYA00238146_ERZ747223 | MGnify/ENA primary metagenome ERZ747223 (study PRJEB28781, sample SAMN06268865) | compost metagenome | isolation source: single cell | place: USA: California, Emeryville, Joint... | reverse complement strand
CATACTTTGATCTCGAAAATGACGATTCTAAAAAATTAGAGTATATATTCAAAAAGGTTGAACAGTTCAAATGATCTGGGCTCTTTGTTTTTCTCTATTGTGTATAAAAAAACTTCGATCTGAAGAAAATTACCCCTCTTATTTTGAACGAAAAATATCAACACACGTAAGTAGAAAAACTTCGGATAGAAACTAATTCGCGCAGGGAATTTAAGAGCGACTGGATTTATTACCCAGTCTGATTATAATACAGATGATATCGATAAAGGTGTTGTGCAAAATAATGGAGATGTGCTTGTAAGCTGGGATAATCCTAATATTGTATAGATTTAATAAAGATATTAAAAAGGGAAAATTGATGTTTATTTTAAAAATTGGCTTTGCGAGGCATACTCATACTTTGATTCACCCCTATCGCAATTTGACATTAGTGAGAAAATTTATGAGATGCTGTTACTTTTTGTCGAGTTCGGCTTCTTGGAAAACTCGTCAAAATATTCTCCCGCTCTATAAAGTACCTCCCCATACTGCCCTCTCTGGATGTTTGGTAGTTTTTTTTCTCCAGGCGTTGATTTTCTGCTTCTCTCTATGGTCGGAGTCTTCAATAGTTATTATAGATATAGTCTCTTTTCTCACAGAAAAGCGATATTTACCTGAATGGAGTAGGAAGTATTCAGAGAATCATTCGTGTTCCCGGTAGCCATTCCATACCTGTAGTGCTCATTAAAATATTTGTTTCTTCCTCCATATGCTTGAGCTACAATTATATTTATAATCCCACGCTCGAAATAACAATTACCATATTTGGTTGAGGTGGAAAATGGATTTGAATACCAAAAGGCATCATCATCGTTGATGAGATTTGAAGGTTTCTTGACTGTCTGAGCGGGTTTTTCCAATTCTCTGGATTGTGAAACCGCTCTGAGACTTCCAATCTTTTCGTCTCGCTTTGCCGTTGTAAATATTCCAGGAGTGCCAATTATACTCTGAGCTTTCCTATTGAGCGATAACAGATTCATAGCTGTTGATGGTTTTGATGTATACTTTGAGAATGTATCAGGGTTGTCAAACACTCTAGTCAGCACACTTTTCGCATCAGAAAGCTTGAGAACAGCTCCTCTCATCTCAGCAATATCATCTGAAAGTTCAGAAATCCTTTGATCCTTTTGAAAAACCGTTGATAAAAAGAATTCAACTATCAATGAGACTTTCTTTCCAATGTCCTCTTCGAGTTGCTTATTGATTTTTTCTAATTCGTTTATTTTTTCTTTCTGTTTGTAAATCGTCTGGTTTAAGGTCTCAATTTGTTTTTCTCTCTGAGCGTTTTTGACATGCAGTCTCAGAATAGTATAGTCCAATTCCCTTTGTGAGAATAAAAGATAAAACGCTCACTCAGTTCACACTGTTTACTCTATCATCATTTCCTTTTCCGCCAGCATTAATCTCGCCTCTTTCAGCGCCTCCTCCGCAATAACTTTATCTCGAGCTGCTTTTTGCAGTGTTGCACTGAGGCGCTCGTCGATTTTCTGTTCATATGTTGCTGTAAGCTCAGAAAGGGGTCTAAGATACCTCTTGGAGAGTGCGATATTCTTCTTCTCGAATTTGCTCGATTCTTTGCAATGCCATATCCAAGGAATCATGCGTAAAATCTCTTTTCTGCAAAAAAATTAATTTGGGATTAAACTATATATCCCTACTTGTTTCTGTTTCGTGAGGTAACTGCGAGCATCATCGATTGCGGACTATAGCGAAGCAGTTAAGCAATTATTTTAGAGCATAATACTACTTCTGCATGTTGGAGACGTTCGGTAATGAATTGAATTTCCTCTGCTTTATCTTCTGACATATCATCTGGGTCTTGGAGAGCTCTGGTTTTCTAGTGTACGAATGTGATTTGATAGAATAAGTAAGTAAATTGATAGAATTACCTGTCTCTTGCTTTGGTGAACAGGTATAACCTCTGCATAATTGTTTTGAGTGCCGAGCTCTCCAGGGTAATACTCGATAACATCTTGGACTTCAGGTCGGCTGAAATGTTGCAAATCTTGTGTGCTTTCAAGCATTTGACTAAATTTTATTTAACTATGATTACTGTTGCAGTGTTCCGATCACGTAAAGAATTAATTCAAACATATCAAGCATTATGGCGCTGGCAAGATAAATATATAGATGTTGAGAATGTGTGTAATGTTGTATATAAGTCTTCTGAAATCAGTCACAAAGACTCATAAATGCTTTGGGATCCAAGAAGAAAAATGTGATTGATTATAAATTAATCGATTGTAATTGGGGCTCCAACAGAAGTATGAGCTTTTTGTAATGATATACCCTTAGAGAATGCTACGCGAATATGCTTCCCTTTTCCATATAGTCTGGTTCGAATTAAAATACAAGAAGGCTAAATGATTTGGACGAGCTTCTAATAATTAGTTTTTCAATCTCAAACAGCTGAGTTTCTTCACTCTCATATGATTGTTGAATTGTATATCAACTTTTCCTGCGCGCCCTTCTGCTGAATGAATTCATGTTGAATACACTTTGTCGGAAAATAGCTTTAAGGGCAAAATTGCAGTTGATAGAATTAGATCAATAACACTGTACTCTCATATTTCCAAAAAAATAAGCTTGTCACAAGCTAGAAGAGAATAATTCATAGTCTATAATAGAATTGAGCAGGGTTTTCTTGTATTATTATTGATCTCTAGTTTCGAAATTTGTCGCTGATTAAGTGAATAATGCGGTTTTTTGGCTGATAAAATTTAGTAGAACAAATTTGAAATCCGAATAAAATTTGGTGATATCCTCTCTTCCAGAGTCATCCTCTCAGCGACATGGAGAAAGAAACTAACTTTTTGGATATGTATGCAATCAGAATCAACTTCTCAACCTTATTTCAACATAGGATAAAAAAAGGGAAACAAAGCAATACCACAAAACCTCAGCCTATCCAACAAGATGACAAACAACCGACCAAAACAACAGCAAAACAAATGTCAACCACTTCACCTACACAAAAAAGCAACCAGAACAAAATTCCAACAACTAATCGAGAAAAGTCCATAAACCTTGCAGATATTAAAGTTCAGGAACTTACCTCTGATAATATCAAATCTGACCAAAAAGCAAAACAAGGTGAACTGCCTATTAAAAAGCAAGGGGCAATTCATTCTGCAACACAAAATAACCCTCAACAAAAGCCTCGTGTCGAAACTTCAGCGACTGACGAAGTTATTCATCGAAAAGTCCCGAATGAACCAAGTAATTCTATTTTAACTTGCAGTCGTTAATACGATTGAAAAAGCTAAAACTCAAGCCAAAAAGACTGTTGCTAAGCCGAAGTATACCGTTCAAAAGAAACTGAAAAAGGAGGATTCTACAGATTTCATTGATTTGTTGATAATTGGCTTGATGATTTTGGGTGTCTCAGTGGGATTGGTTTATTACTATGACATCCCTAGCACTCTCTTTCAACCACCATTTTGCAATATTAATCAAAGTAATGATCATCATCTTCTTGGATTTTTGATCATATTTTCCTTGAAAAGCCCCTTCACAAGATAAATGTGTTGAGTGTCCTACTTTAGGGATATGTGAAGATGGAAAACTAAAGGTAAGTTTGTGAATATGTATTTAAAATTTAAAATTCACTTGAAGGAATGTCTCGGAGGGTATGCAATGACTAGCGACAAACGAGACTGTTCTCCAAATAAAGAGATTGAGAAGCTGGCAAGAAGTTGCTACGAGGTAAGCTCAAATTTTGTCTTATTCTTCAAACAAATTAGTATTTAGACCAATTACTTTCATCACAGCTTGGCTCTCATCGCTGCGATAGCAGTATTAAAACAGTGTTCAACGATTTTGATGTCAAGGTAAAGCCTCATTTTGAAATACTTGCTTACAGTGGTTAGAACGCTCTTATTAAGAAATTCCCGGAGAAGAAGCAGTTAATTGAGGAGAATTTCTACACCATTACCAGCGATTGGTCGAATTACGCTTCGAGATACAATATTGTCAGGAAAGATAGAACTTACTCCTCCAACAAGGAGAGAATTCCATTTAAATGCAAGTAAATTAACACACACTGCGAAGGATTTGTCTAATTGTTTCAGAACTCAACTCCTTTTTCGAGACAATTGGCTATATCTTGTCGGAATAGTCCTCATTACCTCTCTTATTGGAATCAAGGTCTGCATTTTCATTCAAGAAAACAACTCTTTACTAACTCAATGCAAAAGATAAGAAATTTCCAACGCAATCGCTGCTACAGGCGTGCTGCTCGAAAGCTTTACGGTGAGATAATTGACACCCTGAAAAAAGAAGGTGCGACTCCTACAAAAGTGTTGTATGAGAAATACAAGAAAAATTATAAGCCTCACGATTATGAGCGCATTTGGAAAGATGTAAGTTCTTTATAAAAGATGCATTTGCTGATTAATTGTATATAGATCGAGGCCATTCGAGTCGCAGAAGGTGAGATCTATAGGTATGAAGATCTTTACCGAGATGTCTTTGAAACGTTCTGGGTGTTGGCTGAGAACCTTGAATTTGATGAATAATAATTCAATTCTCATCAGCAATTAAAAATGTGCATGTACGTTATTATTGTCTTCAGGCTAAGTGCAAGTATTTCACTCCTCAAGCTTTTTCCTCGTTGTAGATTGCATTACATCGAATAAATGTGAATAGTTAACTTATTCTTGAGGAAGACATCAATTGCTCTTAATAAACTGGAAAAAAACTCCATTCGTTGAATCCATAAGCTATTCTTAAAGTACACTCGATATGCGGGGACAAAGAGATTAGAATTCCGACTTCTAAAAGATATGTAGCGATATTTTTTAGGAAAAACAATCATAAAACCCCAACATTGCATTGCATTCAGCACTAAATACCATGAAAACTCTCTATTCTAATAATAATTCACAGTAGACAAGCTCATCTCAAAATTTACACATATAGTTTGAACATCAATTTATTCACATTGCGTTTAACCTTGTGTCTTCTTAACTGCAACCTTGCTTCTATAAGGTTCAGATCCTACAACATTAACCGAATTTATGAAATAATTGGGCAGCAATCTCTTCTCCTGGGGGTCAAACACGCCTTTCATATCGTATGATATGTCTCCAAGATGAATCAAGTCTTTCGACTGCTTCGACAAAAACCCTGTCGAAAAGTTCACTTCTGTAGATTTAACAAACATAAAAATTTGCCCCAAAGCCTCTTCTTGGACCGGAGTCACAATATACAGTGTCCTCGATTTCAAATCCGCGTCTTTGATGTATGCAAAACCAGCACAGACATCTCTTAATGGAACTTGATCAATGATGTGAGGCTCTCGAGACTTATTCCTCTCAGTTTGGTTGTACATCGCGACTACTGAATTCACGAAGGTAAGCGCACAGCGCTCGAAATCATTCGGGCCAAACACTTCATTTTTGCCAACAGTTTTGCGAAGCATGAAAATAAAATCATCATACTTGATCTGATATGGCTCTATTAAACAAATTTTTGCAAATGCGCCTTTAAACGTCGTCGTTGGGGCAATTTCCTCGAGCTTTTCACCTGATTTTTTACCCGGGCTAAGGAAATAAGCTGCCAGCATCTCATCCTTCCGGAGTCTTTTGCTCTCGTTAGTCGCTTGCAAATTCACGGTAAACTCGTTCTGGATCAAAATTATCTCTGGCGGAGATCGGTCATTATCCTGGTAATTTCGGAGAGTAAGCGTTCCACTTAATTCCTGGCTAAGAAGCGATGTCCTTCTCAGGTGGAATTTCCTTTCAATGTTCGTTTTGAGCTTTCCGACATGCTTCGACTCGCTGGTGTCGAGAAAAACGATGTGGGTTGCACGAACGATGTTGAGTAAGTCATAAAGGAGGTTTTCTCCGATATTAGAAATAAATCCATGCATGCTGATAATTAAAGGCTCGTTGCGGATGAAGGAATCGTAGAATGATATCGCGTTGGACACTGCATGCAGATAGGACTCGATAAAATTCAAAGGAGAATATTCACCAACGAAAAAGGAGAGGGTAGGCTCTTTGATATAAGGCTGTCCGAGATTTGATAGTACCGGCTTGTCGAATGATAGCAGCGACACTGTGCCAGGCACATAAAACGTGCTTTGCCCGAGATCAGTGTCAAGGAAATGAACTCGACCTTGACCTTGAGAGAGCAGTTTGTTGAGGATAAAAATAGAGGTTGTGCTTTTGCCACTGTTCTTCTCTCCCACGAGTACGATTTTCATATTTGACCTGCCGCTGTTTCTAGCAAAATACTTGCTCAATGCCTCAACTCCTCTATTTATCAACACAAATCCGTAATTTGCAATTTCTTCTTCAATGTTCTGGATGATGCTCAGTCGCTCAGCTATTTTGTCGAGTCTTGCTGCGGAATTTTGAGATGCACTCTTTGGTTCAGATTGAAGCGGGGCAAAACTGACCAAAATTAAATACTCAGGGTCATCCTCGGTTCCATTTTGAGGGATCTCCTCAATGATTTTTAAGCTTTTCTCGATTAAATTCTTTTCCTTTGTCAGAGTTGTGAGTATGTTCTCAGTGTCTTTAGTAACAGTGCTTTCAGTGGCTGGTAACGGTTTCAAGGGCACTAGATTATTCGTTTCACTGTTGTCGATAGTGGTCATGCCATCCTTAGGTGCAATATTGAAACCGAGATATTCTATTCTGCAGTTGATCGCGGCGATTTTACATCTTCCTGTAAGCCTTACAAACTAAAATTTTTGAGAACAATGCAGTGAATAAGTTCATACTTCATTAGTTCTGAGGCTGCAAACGAAGTTATTGCTGTCTAAAAATGTGATACGGCTCTCCAAGATTTCTCGATTGCCCTCTAGCTTTTCGTTTTGGTCTTCAAATCCCATATTTTCGCCATCCATGAGTTGTTCTTCAATGGCTTCATCATCCATTTTAGCTTCTTCCAGAGCTTTCTTTCTTTTAGCTTGCATTGCGTTGAGGAATCTGAGATATTCGAGGTTAGATTTCGTAGCAAGCTTCATACAAATACAAAAAAGATATTTGATTGAAATTTTATTTCAGGTTTTATCTACCAACATGTTAAGTGTTATTTTTGACTTCTCACAATTTAACAAATAGCTTTCCCTTAACTACGAACAAGTCTATTCATTAGTGGTCTGATTCCTTTGTCATTAACAGAATCAGATGATATTTTAAAATTTTTTTATCATGAAAAGTCATTTACATAAACAACTCTCAATTTCTATCGACAAACAAGCAAAATAAATCGAAGAGCTACTTTGATATAACGATTATCTATCCATCTATCCTCTTACCAAAGCCCGGTAATAAGGAATTCATTTGAGTCTATTTTATTGAGCGCCTTTTGCTGGCCACTTTTTTGTTTTTTAAAGATTAATTTTTCTCAGTTTCGGAATTTAACTATTATTGTCGAAACTTCTACTTACATAAGCCTTACAGTTAAGCATTTCTTCAAATGGACCAGCAGCGATCAAGTTTGGTCGTTACCATACAAAGCGCAGAGTTCGCAAAAGAATTCCATTATTTCATTTCAGTGCAATTAGACGGAGATCAAGAAAAAGTAACTGATCCATAATCATAATCCATCTTATCCCGATACCAGAGAAGAACAGACGTCTCCGCTTGTGTGACTAACCCAGTCTTTACTTTCAATAACTTCGTCATTCCACTCCCCAGCTTCAAGCTCGATATCTACCAGCGACTTCACGTAAAATTTTTAAATGACGCAGAAAAATTTACCGAATTCATGCACTTTTAGTTCGGAGCTTTCGTCGTAACTGATAGAGACGAGGCTGCCAACAAACAAGGCCAGGCTCGACTGCTCGGAGAATGCGATGTTGATTTGGGTCCGCTTACTCCAAGTCTTACTGACATCAGCGGGACTGGTGTGCGTCAGATGCTCAAATTCACTCGAACACAGGGCGATAAGCAAGTCACAGTGGGAAGGTTTATCGTGCTATTGAAACTAGTTGGAGAGGAGATCATTCCGATCGAAGATGATAAAGAAAAGCAATGGAAACAACTCAATAAAAGCGATATCTTCCACCCGTTACCAGAGAACATCCCCACTATGGATTTCAATTGGAGACTTAGAGTTGATGTTCGATCTGCAGTTGATATGCCATTAAATCGCGCAACAAAATCGGGACTGCCAACGTGCATGACAGGTAATGACTGAGTCCATTCGTTTGATTGATATGTTGTGTGTGTTGTAGAGGTCGGTTGGACGTTATATGATCAACAGCCTCCGGATGATTTAGCATTGCAGTTTACAAACTCTGTGGAGAATAATCGTCATCCGATATGGAACCAGCAGTTCTTTGTGGTCAATCCGCCAAATTCGATGGATAAAGAAGGTTTCCTCTATCTGTGCTTCAGAGACAGACATCTCGCGAATCCAATTGATCAAGTCTATGTGCCAATAGCACCAATGAAGCCGTTTCATCCCTATCATTTTGTAATAACGAGCAATTTTGTGACTTTTTCTCATCAATTTTATGTCTCTTTCAAGGAATTCTATAGCACCGTTCAAGAATACGAAGCAAGAGGCTCAATCTACATTTCTGTGACACTCGAGATGAAAGACCGTGATAATTTTGTCGACTCTATCGTAGATGTGGCAGTTCATAGAATTCTTTTCGACCCTCTGCCGTTAAACAACAATAGAATGATGCTTGCCATGACAACATCAGGCTACCGTCCAAAAGAGTATTTGCATTCATTTTACCATGCAATTTTCTCAAATTTTGTCTGTTTTCTAAAGATTGCGATACATTCGAGTGGATTTGAAAGGCCCTACGAATATTGCTAAGTATATCGAGGAAAATACAAATGATAAAGAGAGAGTCTTCCTTTCGACAATAATGAAGATTCCGCCAATGCAGCTCGAAAATTTCCACAATGCAACTGCCGTTTTTACTGTCACACGATCGCTTCTCGAGCAAAACTTACAATTTTGGGTAATCGGTCGTGACGAAAGCAAAGGCGCATTCCATGGTATGCCAAACTTCAGTGTTGGCCACACTGACGTCGTCGATAACGTCTTGCAGAAGCTTTTCTTGTATGAAAATAATACCGTGCCCCTCATTTTATAACACAATCATTTTCCTATATATAGTGATAAAGAGCATATCAGCAAGAGCAATCTTGTTCCTGTCACCTGGGAGAAAGAAAGTTCCCTCTATCCAGCTTATTCTACGACGAAATGCTTGTTAGAACTGGGTGCCTATGCGCTGGAAGACATAAAGGAGCAACAGGAGAAAGACAAGTTAAATCAAAGCATCGGCTCACAGCCAATTTCGGAAATCGGAGGCGAAAAAGCTGGAGACAAGAGCATTCACTACACGGGTCCTAACATTGATGTCCAGGCGTTATTGAAAGGCGTCAGTGATGATAAGAAGAGATGGGATATCCTCTCGAAAGAATTGGCTCAGAAACAAGAGCTGATTCATAGGTTAATCAGAGAAAGTGATGATAAAACAGAATCACTTAAGATTACAGTAACAATCAGGGTATAGTTGGGTCACCTCATTTGCATTAGGGTGCTGAAATCGTGGATTTGAGAAGGCAAATAAAAATGCTCCAGAGCGAGAATGCCATATTAAGAAAGAAATTAGGTAAGTGCGACTTCCTCAATTTATCTAACCAATTCCACAGCGCAGGAAGAGCAAATTGAAGTGGCGTCTGTGGTCACAAAGGAAATTGCACGAATGGGCGTGGAAGAGCTCAGAAACAAAATTATTAAACTGGCTCAGGTATATTTTCCAGTCCGAATATCCCTATTACCTAGCGCGGAATTTAGGCTTATAGGGATGAACGTGTCAGAAACCAGGAATTCGAGAAGTCATTGAAGGCAGCTCAAAGGGATATTGCACAATCGAAGCAATTGCAAGCAGAGTTGGATGGCTTGCAAAAGAAGCATATGGAAGCTGCGAAAAGACTGTTAGCAATGCAGCAAGAGATATCAAAGACTCAACTGTATAAAGACACGATAAAGAAGCAGGAAAAAGTTATTTCCAAACTCGAGAAATTGATGGAAACGACACTAAAAGACACCCAAAAAGCAAGAAACTCGTTGCTTGAGCTCGAACAGCTCAAAACTGAAAATATTAATCTTCAGAAACAATTAAAGCAAATCGCTTATGGCCCAGTAAACATCTAAAATTCGCTTTAAAATGCTAAATGGTTGCTAACAGGAAGGAGAAAACAGTGACATTGAAAAGTATAGAAGAGAAGTCAGCCGACTTGAAAATCTCGTAAACGATTTGAGAGAGGAGCTCAAATCCAAGAGACCAACCACCAGCTACGGTTCTACTGAAGTTGAAGCACAAAAGATGGATCTGGAAGTCAAATTACATAAAGCCAACGCTAGAGTTGAAGCTTTACAAGACGAAATGGCAGAAAACGCTAAGAATTTTGCCAAAGAAATTTCTCAGCTCAAGATCATTATTTCAGTACATTTTCTCATTGAAATTTGTCCTCATAATATATTCTGCTTAGGAAAAACAAGCCTTGTTGGACACTCTTTCGATGGATTTCAAAACTCCTTATGATAATATCTAGAACTTGTCCGTTAACATTAACTCGTTCACAGCCTCCTGAATTTTATTGCTTCACATAGTAATTTCGTTAGTAGTATTTTTGCTATTTGGAATTCTTTACTGAAAAATCTAAAGAATTGCTTAATATTTCTCTTCTTCTTAAGGTATATGCGAGGAGATTTATTTTATCTTTGCAGATTGTAAGCCTTTAATCATTTGCAAACAGATAGATATTGAGATTCTCTTTATATCGATAGAAGAACTCTGTAAAGCGTGCATTTGTTGTTTTTAACTTTACAGTTTGATACAGCTTAAAGATTAACACTACTTCTAAAACGCAAGAATTGTTTGTCTTCAAGATTGGTCTCCTTAGTTTTTCCAAATATTTTTGGTTGATGAGGTTCTAAAATCGGATGTGAGAGTTTGTTTACAGTCGAAATTGTTACTCAAAAGAGTCGATTTGGATTTTGATTCCTGGTAAGGAGCTAATGAGTCCATTGATGCCTTCATCGTTGATGTACTTTGCTCTAATAATTAATTATTTTTGAATGATAAAACAAAGAAGTTAGAATCTTAGGGTACCTTCTCACGTCAAGTGTAAGGCTTTCAAATGATTTAATCTTGGGAAGGTTGTTGGCAAACTCGAATAGAGCTTTGTTTGTTAAATGTGTACATCTAAATAGCAAAGATTTTAGTCAATCGTTTTCTGCATTGTAATTAGGTACTCGTAAAAATCGATTGTCAGGGATTTCAAGTTGACTAAAGACCCAACCCATTCAGCCAAAAACTTAGCCGTATCATCTGTAATATTAGAGCATCTAGCCAGTGAATCCATTGAATATTTCTCAGCGAATCAAAAATGTTACTTGTAGTAATCGAGAGTAATGGCTTCTAGATTTGAATGTCCTTTCAAAAATTCACCGAGGTAAGAAGCTGACTTGTCAGTGACCAGGAAGCATCTTGAAAATAGCAGAGTTAGTTTTGTGGGAATAGTTGAGGAAGTACTGATATAAATATAGAGTAAAATGCTTCAATCCTGCGGAGTTACCAAGAGCTTTAGCAATCTCATAGACACTTTGATCAGTCAATTTTTCGCAGCTTTTCCCAATAATTCATGAATTCCAGAAGGACCAAGATAGTTACCCAGTTAAAAACAAATCGAAATGAGTTAGCTTTGTCAAAGTTGAAAGTGCAAGCGACAATTCCCTCACGCTCGAATCAGTTAAGTCTTTATTCCTAGATCGATTGCGCTATTCAGAAGGAAATATTTATCTGCATTACCAAGATAAATAAAGGTGGAAATGATCCAATTCCTTTAAACTTTTCAAGCTATCAGCCAGTTGAATTATCGAAGGATCCGTTATATCTTGAGAACTTCAGTGATGATTTGTTAGATAACTCTGAGGAGGGAACTTTCCACTTACCATCGCCAATCCAAATGCAAATTATTCAATAAACAAAATAAACCAATCATTTTAGCAAGCTCGCCAATACTTTTGTCTGTGAGTTTTACACATCTGATCCAGAATTAAGACCTTTCTATTTATATGATTGTAGAATTTACTGGTAAAGCTCGAGCTCTAAGGTTTCTAATTCTGTCATTTTCCGCATCGAAGGGATGAGTGCTAAGAGTCCCTCGTCCGTAATTGTGTCGACTCTAATTTCATTTCATACGTTTGCAAGATTGTGCTTGGTTTGAGAAAGTTTACTCATGGAAATCCAGCGTGAATTTCTTAAGTTTCGTGAATCGCGCTAAATGCGGTGCTAATTGTTCGAGATCCTTGTCTACAATATCCTCAAATCTACAGATTTGTAAATTCGTTGCATCAGTGTATTTCGAAGGCATTCGAGGGTCCGTGAAGTTGAACAGGATTCCTCTAATATTTGGATCTCTGTACGTATCTAAATCGGAGGATTTAGTCATATCTTTCACTTAGTTATAAAACGCACCTTCATCTGTTGGTTCAACGATAACGGTTTCCTTGTTCTCTTTCCCCGCTAGTAACCAAATCATCATTCGATAGGCATTTCAAGGGAAAATTACCCAATTGAGCAAGCGATTTCTCATAAATCTTTGAGAATTCTAAGAAATTCTCAGGTGAACCTGCTATCATGCCATTTAGAATGGCACTCAAGTTCTGTAGGTCTACAGGAAGAGAGCTTGCCTCCATGAATCACGATTAGAATAGTTCTTTATATTAAATAATTTTAAAAAGATTCAACTAAATCTTCATCCAATGTTCTTTAATCTGAGGAC
>ENA-UOUE01001698-UOUE01001698.1-compost-metagenome-genome-assembly--contig:-NODE-1698-length-12819-cov-14.263224_pt1 | contig 12819 bp, 4 predicted proteins | sample MGYA00238146_ERZ747223 | MGnify/ENA primary metagenome ERZ747223 (study PRJEB28781, sample SAMN06268865) | compost metagenome | isolation source: single cell | place: USA: California, Emeryville, Joint... | reverse complement strand
AAGACGAAATATAACCCAAGAAAATGGATCTTGGCTGGTGTCGCGATCCTTCTCGATGTCGAAGGAGTTGAAGAGGTAACAAAGAAGAAGGAAAAATAGAGTGTGTAATTTCGTGCTATGAGATATAGAATGTTAGACTTTTATTGAATTAATTGTAACCCATTCACATTCTCTCTGATAAAATCTTCATAAATATTTTTTCATGAACCTGCTCTTTGCAGTTAACAATATTCTAAATTTATGATCACTTAAAAATCTTACAGTTTTCTATTCGATATTTAAGATAAGGTAGCATAGTTTGAAGGGATAAATAAAGATAATAGAAATTTGAGAAAATAATAGTTGTCTCGTTAGTAATGTGATGGTTACATCTACCCTTTTGAAAACGGACTGGTGAAAGCTATTTGTCGAGGGAGGGAGGAACGCGTCTGGCATCATATCACCTTGAGCCAGAATCATCAAAAAAAAAGATGAGAGCGAGACATGAAAATTGCAGAAGGTGGATTTAGGAAGACAACGAATACTGAGATTATCTTAGCAAACAGTAGATGATGTGTCTTTCATGGGTTGTCTTTGTGCGTGGAACTTTACAAAATTAAACTGATTAATTAATTAAGTGGCTCATTCTACAAGAACTCATTTGTTCGGGTGACTTTTTTGGGATTTACAAAACGAATATGAACAGAACATTCGATAACTTTCGGAGCTGCCAGTCGGTTATCTTCGTTGAGTTTTCATTGTACCCACATTTCCGAACTTGCTTTTGGCAGACACGACTGCAATTTCTCCTCACTCAGCAAAATAAGATTCGATTCGTGATAAACGGGATAGATCAACTGAAATATGAATCAAAGAAAGTTGTTGGTAACTTACAGAGTCAATACAATGAGAATTATTAATTATTGGAATCATTATATTCGTAAAAGGAAAGTTTTTTTTCAAATATAAGATAGATAGCGTTTTCGATGATTGCGAATAGCAGCTTTCGCCTGAAGAAAATCATGGTAATGTGGTTCGGATATCTGATCGAACAAAGATTAGAGAACGCTCTTGAATCGGTTTTTAAGTTAATCAATTAAGGTTAATAAAATACATTCGGATTAAATTAAATTTTCGATGATTAACTCTAAGATCTCTTTATTGTTTCTATTGGTTTCCGTCGGCCTCATATCATGTCAAATCCCTGTAGATTTCATAGTACGCAAGGCTGGATACTATCTTTTTTCTAATGAGAATACCTATTGGGTAAGTGGCCTGGCCAGTGGTGGAACTAACATCTCGATCTATAAGAACACTCAGATGGATGTGGCGCCAACCAACTATACACATCCGACCACATTTAACAGCGCTCATCTACTCCCAGACAACCACATTCTGCTCTATGGCACCCTGCCAGTCATCGAGGGAGCTGCCGGATATGCTATTTTAGATCCTTCAAGCTTAACAATCAAAACCACTGGATACTTGTATAACACTGCTGCTTATACATATTATTTCGGTATCAATACCACAGGAACCTTCTATTTATCAGGACCTTCACAGCTGGCTTACTTAAATACCACTACTGGAAACCTTGTCGTGCTAGCAGAAAATCCTACCAATGATATGAAACTGCTATACATAAGTTCGACTCAAATTTTGATCATTAACCCTCAAGACTCGTCTTTTACGGCGAAATCACTCATAGATGCCTCTGTTCTATTCACAAGAACAGGGTCTGATCCGCTTCTGAACTATGGTGCGACCAAATATTCGATTTTCTTTTTGATAACTAGAACCGAAATTCAATTTTTCTCATCGATGGATTATAGTCTCCTCTTCAAGATAGCCGGCACATATGATACCTCACCAGTGGTTCGGATGCCAAGGGCTTCGCAAATCTTGGTTTGTGCTGATGATGGAATTCTTAGAATTTATTCGTTGGATGGAGAGGTAGTCGGAAGCATTGATTTGGGCATAGATACGTACTATTTTTCTGACCTGAATGATGGTTTGCTGGCTGTTCAATTCTCTAATTCAACCGTGAATCTCTACAATCTAACCGCCGATCCAGAACACTATTTTTACGCCTCATTTAGCATTCCGGATTTGGTTGATGGCAGTATAGCCTATCTTGAAAGCTCGCTCTTTGCTGGTTTGCTAGTAAATCAAGCCCTTGTGTTTGATTATAAACTAAAAGCACAGGTTCGAAAAATCATGTTCAGTACTCAGGTATTATACAATGTCCTAGGGTACGTTGGAGGCTCGATCTTTATCAGTGGATATGATTTTTTTTCCAACACGTATTTGAGCACATGCCATTATTCCTGTCTCAAGTGCACGACGTTTGGCCAAAATAAATGCTCTTCTTGTTCTGGAAGAGTCTTTAGTCCCACTGCGAAGACCTGCACATGCTCTAATAACACATGTGCCGCGGATCAGAATCCATGCTTCAGTTGCGGAAACGAGATTGCGACGCTGAGTGCATCATCTAGCTGGCTTGTAGGTTCTACGTCTACCCCAACAGCCACTGAAACGTCCACTGTAACGACCACTGAAACTGAAACGACAACTGATACGACGACTACAACCTCAGAAACCTCTTCGACACCAACAAGTACAAGCACCACTGAGACCTCAACGAGTTCAACTACAACGACGTCAAGCTCTTCAAGTACCTCGACTTCTACATCTACAACCACTTCTACCTCCACTACGACATCCGCCCCTACAGTTGGTATTAGTGCTGCAAGCATCGATTATATTGAAGCTGCAGATGCAGGGACCTATTCTACCAAGCAAACGATGAACGTCTATATGAAAAAGCAGAATCCAATTCATTACCTTGTAGCAGTGCAAGGCACGAACACTGCTGGTCAAGATTCCTGCTCTTACATCAAGCAATCTGTCTCTCAATCTACAAATTCGTATCACATGAAACAGGATTCTCCTTTCAGCTATGGAGAAACTGGTCTCGCATACTACACGTCAGCTACTTCAGATCCGAATTATGTCTTGAATCTTTTTGGTTTAAGAGGTAGCACCACCTATTCCATCAAAATCTGTGGCGGATCGGGAGATGATAATGACTATCAAACCATGACTTTCACCACGAGAAATAACAACTACAAGGTCGCTAAGTTCAAAATCGGGTTGAGCAAACCCGTTACTACTGAACTCACTCAAGATTTCCTATGCTTCCTGAGCACTCTCCTCAATTTCCCAAGCAGTCGTCTATATTCGGTTGATGGCACTCAGTGCAATCAGGTGACGGTAAACTTAGCTGCTACTCCTGAAATCTCTGAGAGCGGATCGAACAGGAGGAGACTGTTGGTTGATGCTTCAAATCCAGTGGGAGTGATTGTCTATGGAAATGCGTATTCCGAAAGCGCTGATAGCAGTGTGGACAACGCTATTGGTCAACTAACCGCAATAAGTACCAGCAGCGGTGTTATGTTCACCGACCGTAATGGAAACGAGGTCTATATCAATGCAATCGATTACCAAGGGATACTTACCTCAAACACGCCTGTACTCTCACAGGACATCGCAATTCAATCATATCAAGACAGCGTTGTCATCTCTGATGTAGTTATTCAAAATATGAGAGGATACGTTTATGCGATGATTTCCACTCAAACAGATAGTCAAATGACGCCAACCCAAGCCCAAATCAAAAAACTCTCAAATAGCACACAAAGTAGCCTCAGCACCGGCACAAACGTGAGTTACTACTGGCACTACGATGGCCAAAATCCAGTCACGATTACTTTCAATAACCTCCCTAGTTCCCAATCATACGTCATCTATTACTTCGCATCAAATGAAGACATTACCAATTTTGCAAAATACTCAGCAATATATTCAACGAAAGTCCAAATTGGTGGTATAAATAGGAACATTGGACTCATTGTCGGCGTTGTTATAGCAACAGTCGCAATATTTATCGTCTTGCTAGTCGTCGCAATAGCCTGCATGAGAAAATCTAGACGTCGTGTGAAAGTTGGACACCAATTCGTTCGAACTAGGAAAGCTTCGGATAGTCCAGAGCTTCCGATCAGGTCCAGAGAGTCCATAGAGACACACTTCGGAGGCACACATACAGATTTAGAACCAAAAGTGATTGATCTAGAAGGCCCAGAGTCAAGGCCAGCGATAGAGACTGATCGATTTGATGATATCCAAAAACAAAATGCGACATTGGAAGCACAGTAAAATGAGCTTCTATTCATTTCAGCTAAATGGATAACAAAAGCTTTATTAAACTTATTATACCTTTATCTTCTATTGCAGGGGAGTCGGCACTTTGAAGGGAAAATCCTGATTATATTTTTCAGTTTCACTCTCTCGATGGTATTCCGATTAAATCGAGAGTAAAAATAAAATTATTCAACCTTTTAATCCAAAGGGGACCGCTACTTTGATACAAGTCCCAACTTTTTTTTCTTGGTGAATTCGCATTTTTAACAACATTAATTATATATTAAAACATCATAAGTTTCTTCTTATCTGATGAGTGCTTCATTTTTTATGAACTCCCCTACCTGACCTTCCATAGTCTATTCATATTTTATATATCTGCTTCGAGTAACAAAATAAACTAATTGCTATTGCTTATGATCAGCTTCGATTAGATTTATTCTAGATGACACTAAAATTGTACTTATCCTATACCATTTGAAGCATCTAATTCAAGTTGAAGATTCAAATGTTCTTGAAATGGCCCAAAAATTTGATAAATTAATAATTGAAGCATGCGAGTCAGTTAGTCACTTGGTGAACGGAGACTGCTTCGATCTTTCCACATTTCGAAAATCGCTGACTTGGAGATGCATACGAACCTTTCGATCACCTATAAAAGTGTATTATGAGGCCATTAGAACTCATAAAGAGCTTCATTGATGACTTCAAAGGTATTACAAAAGAATTATTACTCATATTAATTAACACAGGGAATCTGGTCATAAACGAGCTTTAATTAGATATTTTGTTTGATTCCAAACGCATTGCAAATAAAATAAAATTTTTTGAGTGATGCTCAGATCGAAGATCTCGCTGCTAACTATTCTCCTTTCATTTGCCCTAGCATCCTGCCAAAATTACGTGGCTGGCGTCTACCAAGGAGGCTCCTTTAGCTTTTCTGACAAATTTACATTTTGGACCAGCGAAAATACCATCTCGATCTACAATAACAGCCAATTAGATGCCTCCCCAACAAACTACACTCATCCATCTTCATTTTCGTACCTATTTCCTCTTCCAAATGACCAGATTTTGCTTATCTCGTCTAAATATCAAACATTTGACCCTTTAAGTAATCAAATCACAATAAGCGGCACTTTCTCACCATATTATCTCTACACCTTTTATTTCGGCGTCAACAGCACAATATTCTTCTATAACCTGTATTATTACAGTACTCAGCTGTATTATGTGAATACAACAACCGGAAAATCATTCGTGCTGGATCGAAATTTCGCTTGGAACATGTGGCTGCTATACCTCAGCCCGACTCAAATTTTAATCGTTAATACTCAAGATTCGTCTTTTAAGGTGAGATCGCTTTTAGATGGTACTGTTCTGTACTCAAGGCAACAATCAGATCCGATGATGGGCTATGGTGTGACTAAATATCAAGTTTTCTATTTGATAATCAGAAACGGAATTAGAGTTTTCTCCTCCGCGAGTTACAGTCTGCTCTTCAAGGCCACTTTCAATAATGCTGAGGCGCAAAGGGTTTGGATGCCAAATGCATCAAAATTTTTGGTTTACACGAACGATGGTATCCTGAGAATTTATTCATTGAGTGGATCGGTCCTTGGAAGCATTTATTTAGGTACAGGTAGCCTCGATTTCACAGATCTGAATGACGATTTAATCGCTGTGCAGTACGCGAATTCGATAGTAAGTCTTTATAACATAAGCGCGACTGCTCCAAATTTCTTGTACGCATCGTTTAGTGCTTCAAATTTGGTGTTTAATAGCTTGAGGTATCTCGAGAGTTCGCTGTTTGCGGGTTTAGCTGCTGGAAATCAAGTCCTCGTGTTTGATTATAATCTGAAGACTCTCGTCCGAAAGATGACACTTTCTCAGCAGCTGAGCAGCTTGGTGGGTTATGTTTCAGGCTCTTTCTTCATTCGTCAGTATTCTTCTTCCTCCAATTACATGTATTTGAGTACTTGCCATTATTCTTGTCTCGAATGCTCAGGACTTGGACAAAATAGTTGCTCTGCTTGTTCAAGCAACAGGATTCTCAGCATGACTGATTCTACCTGTACATGCGAGAATATGACTTGTGCTGCTGATCAGAATCCATGTTTCACATGCGGCGATGAGATCGAAACACTAACTGATCAATCAAATTGGCAAACGACGGCTTCAAGTACAACTTCAACAGCAGTCTCAATTACGTCTTCGACAATGCCTTCAACCATCACTTCTTCAACTTCGACGACCACAACTACACCCAGCACCTCAACCTCCACAATTTCGACTTATCCAACCACCACCTCCTCGACCTCTACATCTGATTCCATATCTACATCTGAACCGTCAACTACTTCTGAACCAACAACTACTTCAACAACTTCTACGACTTCGACGGCATCGACTACTGAAGAAACTCCTGAATCCACAGAAACCACAGAAACCACTGAAACAAACTCTTCACCTACCACCACTACTACAACATCTAGTTCTTCGAGTTCCAAACCTTCTAGGGTGAGATCTATTCCCCCTCCTTCCACCACCACAACCACTACTCCTTCCAATGCGAACGGTGCGACGACTAAAGGTACCGGTCAGACTGCGGCAAGTATCGACTACCTCCAGGCTGTAAATACTGGGATCTATGCTACGAAGCAAACTATTAATGTCTATATGAAAGCGCAAACGGCTATCTACTACTTGATAACAGTGCAAGGTACAAACATTGCTGATCAGGATTCCTGTTCTTACATCAAGCAGTCTTCGTCTCATTCTTCGGATGCATGCTATGTGAGCATGGATATTCCAACAAATTACGGAGAAACAGGCACTGCGTACTACAAATCGGTTTCTAACAATCAGAATTATATTCTGAACTTTTATGGGCTGAGAGGGAGCACGACTTATTACGTCAAGATCTGCGGAAACTCTGATGACGAGAGCGACTATCAAACGCTCACTTTTACCACAAGGAATAACAATTACAAAGTTGTAAAGTTCCTATTTGAACTCAGTACATCTGTTGACCCTAATCTCACTCAAGATTTCCTGTGCTATCTCAGCTATTTATTGACTTTCCCAAGCAGTCGTCTTTATTCTCTCGATGGAACTCAATGCAATCAGGTGTTGGTGAACTTAGTCAATTCGCCTGAAATCTACGAGAAAGACCCTTCAAATCGAAGGCTTTTGGCAGAGACCACCAGTAGCACGAGCAGCACTACAAACTCAAGCGGTCCTTCAAATTCAGTAGGAGTGATTTTCTATGGAAACGCTTATTCCGAAAGCTCTGACAACAGCGTGGACAAAGCTATGACTCAACTTTCGACATTAAGGGACACTAGCGGACTCATGTTCTCTGACCGAACTGGAAAGTCAGTCGCTATTACTACAATCTCTTACCAAGGTTTACTAACCTCGGACGCTCCTGTCTTATCAAACGACATCACCATCCAATCGACTCGAGACAGTGTTGTGCTTTCTGGCCTTGTAATTGAAAATATGAGAGGCTTTGTTTACGCAATGATCACCCCGCAGGTTGAGGATCAAACCGCTCCAACTCAAACCCAAATCAAAGCCAACTCAAATAAAACACGCAATGGCACCAGCGATAGCTCAAATAAAGGTTACTACTTCTGGTACTATGATGGCACTAACCCAGTCTCGGTTTCTTTCAGCAACCTTACTGAAGCTCAAGCCTATACAGTCTACTATTTCGGATCTAATGAAGATCTTAGTAGCTTCGCAAAATACACTAGCGTATATTCAAAAATAATTCAAACCGGTGGTGCAAGTAAAATCGCCGGTCTGATTGTTGGGGTCGTGATAGTGACAATAGCTATCTTTATAACCCTGGTGGCAGGTGCGATAATCTGTCTAAAGAAGCCGAAAAGACAATTAAAACCACAACATAGACGTGTGATAAGCGAGAATCCATCTACCAGCCCTCAGATCACCATGAGACCAAGTGAGGCAGCTGATACTCATGCTGCTAAAACAGAGAAAGACGAACCGTTCGACCGAATGATCATTGATTTAGATATCCCATCCCCAATGAGCATCAAGAATACCCAAAGAGTAGAAGACATCTCAGTTGAGGTGATCGAAGAGGTGAAACCAAACCCGTTGGAGGATATTCAACAGCAGATTGAAGCATTAGAAAAGAAAATTGGCCAATATGAGCAAGAGAAACTTTGCCCTGGCTGCCAAAAGCATCCAAGAAACGTGCTATTGGGATGTGGTCACATGATCTGCTCGGAAAAATGCGTCTCGTTAGTAAATTGCCCTATTGATGACTCTCCTATTAAATCAAGAAAAAGAGTTTATTAACTTTTAATCTCCAATTCTAAAGCAGAGATGCAACAATCCAAAATTATTTTTGATAATTTCAATAATATTTCATAAAAATGCTTGAATTTCTATTCATAGTAATTGATAAAATGAGGTAATGCATTAATATATGATATGAAACCTGAATACACGATAATATGCTCTACATTCTTGTAATTCAGTACCAAACAGCCAGAATTTTGCAAACTTGTAGTTTGAGGTCTTACCATTTATTCTAATAACATATAAAACAGAAAAATATTGAATCAGTTCAAAACTTGAATACTATTGCTCAATTTATGAAAACCTCAGATGAAGGAAAAGGAAGTAAATCTCTATGCTTCTTCAAACGAAATCAATATTCTCCTAAAGAGATAATTTCTTCTCCTTTTTCTGGTTGATCGGGCATCTTTTCAGGTTCTTTTGAGGAGTAGTCATCTATCAACGATCCAATACCTTCAAATTCATTCCGTGGCTGCTCTTCCATATCAACTGAAAGAGCGTATATTGCCTTCAAGTTCTCAATAAATTTCGAACGGACTTTGGCTTCTTCAGAAAAATCAGTCGCCTTTCCGATCGTTTCCATTTCAATGGCTCTCAAATAGTCAAACCCGAGCCTCAAGCTATTCACTAACGAATCTTCTCCAGCTGTTCTAAGCTTGACCAGATGAAGAGGTAGCTGTATACCTTTCTCCAAGACCGTAAGGACTTTAAACTTATTCTGATATGGCCTCAAGTAAAAACTATTTATTTTACCAGCCCCAGCCAGTATTTTCCGTATTGTGTCATCTATTTTAGTTCCCTTTGGTAATTTCAAATCTTCAAGCAATTCCCACCGGAATTTTGATTCCAAAAAGCGGTGTTTGAGCCCTCGTTTCTTAAAAAAAGCTGTATATTCCTGTTCATCGCCTTTCCATACTATATCTCCTTTATCTACTACAAGGTCCCGAGGTATAAACTGCTGTTTCAAGTCCAACGGCACTTCATAGGAAAATGAGCTAATGAACTGATTGACTTCGTAGATGTCTTCGTTACTGAAAAAGAGACCTATTTGCCCTTGTACAAGGTCAGTTAATAGCCTTTTTGAACCTTTTCTCTCTTTAATCTGCCTTATCTCCGGAACAATGTATTTAATGAAAAGTTCCAAGCTAATGAAATGATATTCTCCCATTTTCTTTCTCCGTGCCTGACATTGAAGCTCCTTGACTTCTTTACTCGACATACCGGAGATATCAAGTATAAAAAGATAATCATAGCGAAGCAAACAGTCCAATATCGTACTGATTATTGCCTTTTTTGTCTCGATTTTCTCGGCTCTTGATGAGAATACCTTTTTTACAACTTTGTCTTCCACCACGTGGACCCATACATATTTCGAAAGGATGCTTTCCACTTTAGCTTTCATAAGAAACAAATTATCTTTTGCGGTATTTTTATACGGAAAGTGCATAGGCATGTTATTTACTTCACTTCTGATTTTCTCTTCTCTCTCATTTAAACGCTTATTCAACACTCTCCACTCTTTGTCATAGCATAGTTCTCTATACAGCTCCTTAAAATACTTGCAATAATTTTCAAAAGTCTTTTTCTCCAAAGCGAGTTGCTTTTCACTTTTTTCATGCCAGTTATAGTTCGCGGGAGAAGAATCCGTCGATGTTACTTGCACATGCCGAACCGCATTGAACGGAATAAATTTCCATTTCCCATTATTCAGTTCCGCAATTGGGATTTCCTCCACATTTGACCAACATAATCCTAAATTACAGAGCATATCACAACTAAAAGTCAAAAATTCATAAAATAGGATCAGTTTGTCTTCAAGCTCTAGTTTTTTCGCTGAATCCACTTTAGATTTGCAGGTTTTGATGCTCGTGATTTGAGCTTCAGAGAGAAAAATAAGTTTGAAACCGATTATTAGAGTTCCAAATTGATCTAAAATGTTCTCGACTGTAATATTCGACATTGGCAGCAGAAGAGAGCTCATTCTTTTCGCAAGCAGCGAAGCAATAAAAGAATCATCGAGGTTTTGAGAGAATGGAATGCCTTCCCTGATGGAAAAAGGGCGCTTAAGCATAAATGAAACGTGATATTGGTTTTCGGATGTTGAGAAGGAAATTGTACTAACACCAGTATCTTCAGCTTCCTTCCATCCTTCGAGAAAATAGTTGAATAGCTTCTCTTCCTCATATTCCCGATCATCTTCAGGCGGTTGTGAGTTATTATTTGCATTTTTCGTGTTTTTGATCGACATTTTATTGAGAGATGATTTATTTATTGATTTATTTACACAGATATAAATGAATTAATTGTTGCTGACCAGATCTTACTTATGAAGTTACGTCAAAATCTGATTGGACGATTTGATAAAACAAAGAAAATGTTTCAATTGACTCCATTTTTGGATTTTCCTTTCTCAACTGTCAAGTAGCAGGTCGATTTCTATTACTCTGAATAATGTAATCAATACGAATTTCAATAAGCACTGGAACTGTGCTTCACAGAGACCCGCTGTCAATCGAAAACCGAAAACCTCTCGTTTGCTAAATTGCATAGAATTCACTCAAGCAAACACATTTGATGGGACATTAAACATACAAATCAATAATCTCCTAGTGGTTCTAAAGTAAATTCTTCCTGATTTTCTGATTTCGGATCATCCACAAAATCTTCAAGCAAAAACCCAAGGTTATCGAAATTATTCCTTTGCTGCTCCATAAGCTCATTTAGAAACTCTGATGCTACTAATACTAGTTTCCCATGCTCTACAAACCTTGAAATAGCCAGGGTATTTTCTGAAAAATCGGTTACTTTTCCCATCCTTTCCATTTCAATGGCTCTCACATTTTCAAATCCTGATCTCAAGCTCTTTATTACAACTTCTTCAGCGACTTTTCTATCATCTAGCAGATGAAAAGGTACCTGCATGTCTCTCTCTAAGATTAAAAGAATTTTCAACTTCTCCTCATATGGAGTCAAATAGAAGAGGTTGAGTTTCGCGGCTTCATTAATTATGTCCCGTAATACACTATCCAGTTGAGTCCCTCTTTCCACCTTCCAATCCTCTTCCAGCTCGTTGAGCCTTAAGGTATGGTTATAGCAATGTCTTATCCCAAGCTTGTTGAAATATTCAAAAAAGTGAGTCTTACGGTTGCTGCTCCATCGAAGATCTTCTTTGGCAATCACGAAATCTCTGGGTATGGCACTCAGTTGTAATTCCAGTTTCTCGTGATAAATAAACGATTCTATGAATTGCTTGACTTCGAGAATGTCTTTATTGCTAAAAAAGAGTCCTATTTGTCCTTTTATAAGGTCTTTCAGCGTAGATTTCGAAAACCTTCGTTCTTTGAATTGTTTTATGTGTGGAATGACTTGTTTGATGAATAGCTCCAGGCTAATGAATTGGTATTCTCCCATTTCCTTTCTCCTTGCCTCACATTGAAGCTTCTGAACTTCATTATTCGGCATCTTCGCTATATCGAGAATTATGAGATAAGTATAGCGAGATAAGCAATCTAGCACGACCTTCACTTTAGTTTGTTTTGCCTCGAGCTTCACAGCTTTAGATGACAAGACCGTGTTATTAATTTTTTCCTCTTGAACATCTGCAAAGTTGGAAACAATTTGCTGTAGTGAGGTGTGTATTGCTTGTACTGAGCGCACTGGAGTAGTCATGGTTAGGACTGAACTTTCATTCATTATGGAGAGATATTAACTTACTTATTTTTATTTCAAAGACTCAAAGAGGAGACAAAATAAATTTTCTGATCGGAGGGCATCCTGCAATTCGGTTGGATTAAAGGAAGAAGCAAAAAATACTTTTTACTTCATGATTAGAATTAGAGATCGATTGCAGACAAAGCCCGTAGGAGTTATTTTGACAAACCCTACAGAGAAAGCTTTTGGTGAAGCGAAGGAGTTCGAGTTACCATCGATTCATCTGATCTTGAAAATATGATATGATTTTGTCGTCAAACAAAAATTATTTTATGAATGGTGGTCTGCAAAATCTGTAATGTTATTGTAATGTGTAAATGTTGTAATTCCCATTTAGCTAGCGCAAATGATGGTACATTTAACTATGCTGATCTCGTAAAAACTCAATTATTTACATATGATTTTAGATAAGGTGTATTTCTCAATTATTATGAGTGATTAGATACGAATCAATGAGCAGGCAATAATATCATATATTGATATATCTTTTTTTTTTGACGTCTTATTTGCAATTGAACATGTAAATGCTATTACTATTATGCAATGCAATACAATTTAGAACTTCAAGATAGTTTTACCTGTTGATCCGTTCTT
>ENA-UOUE01001697-UOUE01001697.1-compost-metagenome-genome-assembly--contig:-NODE-1697-length-12831-cov-5.338247_pt1 | contig 12831 bp, 4 predicted proteins | sample MGYA00238146_ERZ747223 | MGnify/ENA primary metagenome ERZ747223 (study PRJEB28781, sample SAMN06268865) | compost metagenome | isolation source: single cell | place: USA: California, Emeryville, Joint... | reverse complement strand
TCAAGAATATTGTGAATAAAATTCTTGAGAACCTCACCACAGACTTTCGCTGAAGATAGAAATTGTAATACTTGAGGATCTTTTGCAGTGTCGACAGCCAGGTAGAGATTACCCAGCAGACCGTTCAGTGAGTTTTTGAGTTCATGAGAGAACGTGTAGATAAAAACATCTTTCATTTCGAGATTATTTTGTAGTTTATGATTTTGATCGTTGAGTTGATTGTTCGCTTTTGCGAGGTCATCTTTGAGAGTGTTGACTTTTCTCAAAAGACTCGAAAATTGCGAATAAAATATCTTCATGCAAAACAAATTTATAAAGCCACCTAAAAAAGTGACCATAATTGCATTTCTGGAGCTTGTAACCAGTTCTTCAGTACTCATTCCTCTGATAGTCGCAACCATGCAGTCCATGCTATAAAAATAAAACCCAATGGCCTGAAGGCTTAAATGAATTGCCATGAGAGCAACGGACTGTGTGTGCATAAGAAGAGAAAGATTGGTAAACAATATGGCTGCAGGAGTTAATAATATCAAGGATGTATGAGGATATCGAGGTGGAATTGAGGACATTGCGAGGAAGAGGAAAATGGATAACGTCTTGTAAGCTTGTGTTCTGAAAGCAACCAAGAACAGTAGAGGCACGATAATTGAATTAATAAGGACAAATCCATATGCAAATAGCATGAATAAAAAGAGCATAAGCACAAAAGCTGAAAAGACCATCATTGTTCTGAATTGGTGTTTAAGCTTGATATAAGTAATCATATCTTCAGCTTTGTCAGCCTTGAAAAAGTATTTCTCAAATCCCTTATATTGGCCAAACAGTTTCTTGAGCATCTCTTTGATGAAACTTAAGAGCGAACTATTAAAATGATTGTTTTTTATTTCACAATTAAATATCAGAGCTGACACCAAAGCAAATAGAAAGGTTCTTTCAATCTGGAATGATTTGAGACTTTCTTAATAAATTTTTCAAGGAAAATTGATTAAATAAATCAGATGAAAATGTAATCATCCTGTCATAACTTTACAATGATTAACTTAGAGTCAGAACATGAAGCATCCGCTATCACTTTCGGTTCGACGGCTCTCGATTTAACTGCACAGCACAATTTCGTCCGAAAATTTCGAATGAACACTTTTTCCATCTGAAATTGTTTCATTCTCCTAAGTTTAGAAAAACCTTAGAAAAAAAAAAATTGATAAATTTATGAATGTTGATGAAGCTCTCATATAGAAGTTCTCTCTAATCGCAATTCATAAACTGTATGATTGATTCTCTCTAACAAAGTTTTCAAGATATGCTTTGATCGGTTAATGGTCTTTCAAGAGCTATGTTGAAATTACCATAGTTGGCATTAATGAAATTTATCAGTAAAACGAGAACTAAAAAATGACTAAATCAAGAGCTTTTTGAAAAAACTCTGGTTTAACGAGACCAGGTAAACATGAAGAGAGAGAGAAAAAAACACAAATTTACTATAGAAGTTACTCCTATATGTTCATCTCATCAGCTATTTGTGGGTAAATAACCAATAGTTCTTCTTTAAGCCGATCAAAATTTATCGGCTTTTGAATGACGCTGGTGATACCTTTTGTCTCAACATGTACCTTGACATCCCCAGAGATACACAAAATGGGAATTTTGGGTCGTCTCTTCTCCTCTAAAAAGTTTGCTATTTCCATTGCTGCTTCCACTCCCGTTTTCCTTGGCATGAAATTATCCGTGATAACAAAACATATCTCACGATGGTAGGTTTTGAAGAGAGAGACCGCTTCTTTTCCATCGTAAGCACATATATAGCTAATCCCGAACTTGTTGAGATAGTTTTTCATGAGTTCGATATTAAAGCTATCATCATCAACAATCAATGTTTTCATTGTATTTGGTGCTCTTTGTCCTAGAGAAACTTTCCTTTGAAGACAATTTCTTGCTACTTGGTCTCTGGGACGCTGATACGTGCGAGAATTTTCAGGGATACTAGACACTTTGGTACGAATGGCAAACTCAAACACTGAGCCTACTCCTACTGACGAACGTGTTTTGATGTCTCCATAAAGTCGAGTAGCTAACTCTTTGCAGATCCAGAGTCCAAGGCCTACTCCTATTTTTCGCTGGCCTTGAGCCGGACTTACTTGAGAGAACTTCTGAAATAGCATGGTTTGGTCTTCTGAAGTCATTCCACAGCCTGTATCAAGAACCTGTATTCTGAGAATTCCTTGTGATCCTTTTGATAGGTTTGAGGATAGACTTTCCTCCTGAGTCCATGACCATTTGGCCAAATTCAGTTGATAAAATTGTGGAACTGTCAGGAATTTTTTGAGATGCTCAGTCGCGAGATGACAGTTTTCTTTGTTAGAAGGGCAATCTTCAAGAGTGTCAGAGAATTCTTCTGTAAAATTAAAAAGAGCAGCTTCATCTTCTTCTGGAACAGCAGAGTTTTCTTGACTCTGGTTATTAGCTTTATTCTCAGATGAATCAAGCTGTGCGCCAGATGTGGAAATTGTTTGCCAACGAACACGGATGCACACATGCCCTTTTTCTGTAAACTTCACGGCATTAGAGACCATATTTAGAATGATTTGGATAACCCTTTGCTCATCTAATTCCAAATATTTCGGTACATTCTTCTCTATTTCTAGGTACCCTTGTAGTCTCTTGTTTTGAATAATTCTGCCACAAATTGCCCATACGTTTTGCAAGAAATTCATCACATCTTTTCTCTCTGGAGCCACTTCCAGATTCCCATTTTCAAGTTTTCCAGAATCGAGAATATTATTAATAAAATTCTTGAGAACTTCACCGCAGACCTGAGCTGATGAGAGAAACTCAGCAGCTCGGGGATCTTTGACCGAATCAAAAGCTAGACCGAGGTTACCCAAAAGTCCATTGAGAGCATTTTTGAGCTCATGTGAAAAAGTATAAATAAATACATCCTTCATCTCAAGGTTATTTTGCAGTTTAAGATTTTGATTATTGAGCTGGCTGTTCGCCTTCGAAAGACTCTCCGTCAGAGTACTAACCTTGTTCAAGAGACTTGCAAATTGGGCGTAAAATAGTCTCATGCATACTAGGTTGAGGAAACCTCCAAAGAAAGTATAGGCAATCACAGCTCTGATATTGCCAGCAAGCTCTTCAGGACTCATTCTTTTAATTGTTGCTTCCATACGATCTAATCCGTAAAAATAAAATCCAATGAACTGAAGGGCGAAGTTAATCATCGTTAAAGAATCGGATTGACTGTGAATAAGGATCTGAACAGTGCTAAAAAGAACGGCTGCTGGAGTTGCTAGTACAAATGAAGTAGATGCATATTTGGTTGGTAACGTCATTGTGCCCAAGAAGAATAGAATTTGCATGGCTCTGTAAGCGTTGGCTCTGAACCCAAGCAAAGTCACTAGAGCCAGCAGAAAAGTCATTGGGAGAAAATGTTGGTGCACAATTTGCATGTAAATACCAGCGACAAGAGCTAAAACAGCAAAAGTAACCATTGTTCGAAATTGGTGCTTCAGCTTGATGTAAGCTATCTTATCCAGACTTTTATCGGCTCTGAAAAAGCACTTCTCGAAGCGCTTGTATTGAGAAAACAACTTCCCAAAAATTTCTCCATTGTTCATTGGAAGGGTATTACTTTATTTATTTGTGTTTATTTGCCCAATAACTCAGACGCTTTTCAATAGATTTGATATGCTTATTAGGACTTCTAATCGAGGTAAATTCGGTTGTAATAAACAATTTTATGCCAAACGTCTGACTTTAAAAACCCATGAAAGAAAAAATGATCGCTGAAATGATATTAATCAGAATTAGCCATAAGTCGAAGCAGCAAGCCATTTGGATAGAAGGTCTACCACTCTGCGGCTTATAGATAAGTTGTAGGATCTTTTATCGATTTGAAAAATTAAAAAAATAGCTCTAAGCTAATGAACACTCAATTTGAACGATAAAGCGTTTTAGAGTGATTATTCAGATGAGGTCATCTTCTAAGAGGCAGAAATTCACAATTGTGTTATATTTGTTGACCAAATATTTGACAATTAAGAAGGTGGTCATAATTAGATCCACCGTGTAAGGAATTGGTTAGAAGGTAGCTCTAATCGAACAAGGGCAATTTAAACAAATAGTCTCTGCGGATAAAAAAAAAAATACTCATATAGTTATTTCATATCACTATTTATTCATCGAATCGAAAATTTGTGGGTAAATACCCCTCATTACCTCTTTAAGCCGATCAAAATTTATCGGCTTTTGAATGACGTAGTTGATGCCATTCCCTTCACCGTGTACATTCAAATCTCCAGATATACATAAAATTGGGATTTTGGGTCTTTTCTTCTCCTCCAAAAAGCTCACTATTTCCATTGCTGCCTCTACTCCCGTTTTCTTTGGCATGAAGTTATCTGTGATAACAAAACATATCTCGCGGTAGTGGGTTTTGAAAAGCGAGACAGCTTCTTCACCATCGTAAGCGCAGATATAGCTGATCCCGAATTTGGTGAGATAGTTTTTCATGAGTTCTATATTAAAGTTGTCATCATCAACAATCAACGTCTTCAGAGCATTGAGTGATCTGTGCCCAAGAGAAAGTTTTCTTGGAAGATAATTGCTAGTTGATTGTTCTTTGGGATGTAGTAAACTACATGATTTTCCAGGGATTTTCGACACTTTAGCTTGAATGGTAAATTCAAATACTGACCCTACTCCCACCGTCGAACGTGTTTTGATATCTCCATCAAGTCGGTTAGCGAGTTCTTTGCAGATCCAGAGTCCTAAACCTGTTCCTATTTTTCGCTGGCCTTGGGTCAAACCTACCTGCGAGAACTTCTGGAATAACTGACCTTGCTGTTCAGTTGTCATCCCACATCCAGAGTCCATAACCTGGATTTTGAGAATTCCTCTAGAATCTTCAAGCAGTTTAGATGATAAAATTTCTTCATCATCCCAATGCCATTTTCCTGAACTCAATGAATAGAATTGTGAGCCAAGGATAAACTTTTTTTGATACTCGGTCACAGCTAAGTGGTTGTTTTCTTTAATGGCTGGAGAATCCTCTTGAATTTCTGGAAATTCTTGCATGTCACCAGAATGAGCAGCTTCGTCTTCTTCGGAGTAAGTTACTTGACTCCTCCTTCCAAGTTGCTTCTCTTCAATTTCTGGTAGACTTTGGAATGCGTCAGAAGTAGATGTTGACCTCCAGCAAATACGAAGGCGGATATATCCTTTCTCTGTAAATTTCACAGCATTTGATACTAAATTTAGAATAATCTGTATCATTCTTTGTTCATCTAGCTCCAAATATCTTGGTACATTCTTTTCAATCTCCAACAATCCATCAAGTCTTTTGTTCTGAATGATTCTCCCACATATACTCCAAACGTTTTGCAAGAGACTCATCACATCTTTCCTTTCAGGAGATACTTCGAGATTTCCATTTTCAAGCTTGCCAGAGTCCAGAATGTTATGGATAAAATTCTTGAGAACTTCCCCGCAGACTTTCGCTGATGATAAAAATTGAAGCACTCTCTCATCCTTTGCAGTGTCATAAGCTAGGCTAAGATTGCCTAACAGCCCATTGAGTGCGTTTTTGAGCTCATGTGAGAATGTGTAGATGAAGATGTCTTTCATCTCTAGGTTACTTTGAAGTTTGAGGTTCTGACTATTGAGCTGGTTGTTCGCTTTGGAGAGGTCATCTTTGAGTGTGTTGACTTTTCTCAATACGCTCAGAAATTGCGAATGATAAATCCGCATATTCACTAAAGTAACACATCCTGCCACGAATGCATAATTAACGGCTAGCTTGAGACTTTCAGTGATTTCTTCAGCATTCATCCCTTTTATTTTGGTCATCATTGTCTCTGCCCCATAAAAATAAAATAGTATAGACTGCATGCTCAAATGCAGAACCATCAACTTATAGGATTGAGTTTGGACTAATGTCTGAAAATTGCTGAACCCCATTGCAACTGGAGCTGTAAACACTAAAGATGTGGATACATATCGTGGAGGAATCACTAGCATTACTATCATGAAAAAGACTCGCATGATATTGTAAGATTGGGTCCTGTATCCAATCAGCACTGACAAGATTAGCAGAGGAGCCAATACAAGAGAAAATCCATGAAGAAGTCTCATGTAAATTCCATGTATCATCGATACCATTGAAAAGGCGAACATCGCCCTGAATTGATGCTTGAGATTGATATAGGTTACTATATCCTTCGACTTATCAGCCCTGAAAAAGCATTTTTCAAACCGCTTGTATTTCGCAAACAATGCTCTTGAAAGTTCTTCGAGGCCCATATTAAAGAGATTAGTTTATTTATATTATCAGCAATTTCGATTAACGAACTGAAAATTCTCTTTAGATCAACCCACTTCAGTATTTCTTAAAACAAATGTATTAGTACGAATTCTGAGTTTAAAACTTAAACACCCGCTTTGAATTCCAAATAAATTCTGACTAAGGATTAAACTAATGTAAAGTGATTGATATATTTTGCAAGGTAGTCATGATTAAGCTCCCAGTGAAACTCATTCGAGTGGAACGCTCATAAGGGCTTGCAATTATTTCAAAAAAAATCCAGTGATAGGCCTCAATAAAAAGAGCTAATTAATTAATTTTGGTTAAATAAACTTTGCACCCTCACATCAACAATAAAATTTATTAAGTTTTCATTTTGAAACCATTGGCCAGGAGTTCAAAAGCTTTTTTTCCAGTCGTACGTCAACTTTGATTTGGTATGAATTCAAACGTCTGGAACACCGCATGGAAAATTAACAATATTGCAGGAAAAGTGAAATGTTAGGGTCTTTGTTTAGTGAGAGATTATTTAATGGAGCCAGAAATCTAGAGGAGCTGCAACGTCTACAATTTTTATTCAGTGCTAATAATTTGATGCTAATAACGACGCAGGTTGAATCGATCCATTACGACATCCACACTAATTTTGTTGAGTCTGGAGGATATTACCTGGGACCTGTATTTCAAAAGATACCATGCTTGAATCTAATCAGCAGTACAAGCTCTGATGAGTGAGTGATGAAGAATAGGATTTTGAGACTTTGTTTTGAGGTCGAAAACAACCGAATTCTTCTCTTCTAACGATTGGGTAGTATTTTCTGTCACACTTGGTTGTTGCTGAACTGAGATAATTGAGAGAGTTAGTGGGATAAAATGAAATAAGATTTATTTTATTTTCAAGTCCCAATGAAACTCGCAGACAGCTTTCCAATATCTCTCTGCCGATTAACAAAAACTCAAGAAAGCTATTCTTTATATGCGGATTTGAGAACTATTATTTTGAGAGATAACCAATTCTGTTTGGTATACAGCCAAGACCAGTGTAAATCTCATCTACAAATCCATGGTTGGCTCAGGTTTATATAGAAAAGAACTAAAAGATCAGATTTGAAAAATACAAACATAGGCATATCATTTCACTATTTGTTCATCGAATCAGCTATTTGTGGATAAATAGCCTTCATTTCTTCTTTCAGTCGATCAAAATTTATCGGCTTTTGAATGACGCTGGTGATACCCTTTCTATCAACGTGTACTTTAACATCTCCTGATACACATAAAATCGGAATCTTGGGTCGTCTCCTCTCCTCCAAAAAGCTCGCTATTTCCATCGCTGCTTCTACTCCGGTTTTCTTTGGCATGAAGTTATCCGTGATAACAAAACATATCTCGTGGGAGTGGGATTTGAAAAGCGAGACGGCTTCTTCACCATCGTAAGCGCACATATAGCCAATCCCAAATTTGTTGAGATAGTTTTTCATGAGTTCGATATTAAAGTTGTCATCATCAACAATCAAAGTCTTCAGAGTATTGAATGCTCTTTGCCCGAAAGAATGTTTCCTTGGAAGATAACTGCTAGTTGATTGTTCTTTGGGATGCAGTAAACTACCTGATTTTCCAGGGATTTGCGACACTTTAGTTCGAATGGTAACTTCAAATACTGACCCTACTCCTACTGTAGAGCGCGTAGTGATATCTCCATCAAGTTGGTTAGCGAGTTCTTTGCAGATCCAGAGTCCTAAACCTGTTCCTATTTTTCGCTGGCCTTGGGTCAGACCTACCTGAGAGAACTTCTGAAACAACTGGCCTTGCTGTTCTGGTGTCATTCCACATCCAGAGTCTACAACCTGGATTTTAAGAATTCCTCTAGAATCTTTTAGTAGTCTGGATGATAAAATTTCTTCATCATCCCAATGCCATTTTCCTGAACTCAATGAATAGAATTGTGAGTCAAGGAGAAACTTTTTTTGATACTCGGTCACAGCCAAGTGGTTGTTTTCTTTAATAGCTGGAGAATCCTCTTGACATTCTGAAAATTCTCTCATGTCACCAAAAAGAGCTGTTTCATCTTCTTCGAAGAGAGTTGCTTGGCTCTTTCTTCCAATTTGCTTCTCTTCAATCTTTGATAGACTGTGTAGTGTTGGCCTCCAACAAACGCGAAGTCGGACATACCCTTTCTCTGTAAATTTCACAGCATTTGATACTAAATTTAGAATAATCTGTATCATTCTTTGTTCATCTAGCTCCAAATATCTTGGTACATTCTTTTCAATCTCCAAAAAACCATCGAGTCTTTTGTTTTCAATGATTCTCCCACATACACTCCATACATTTCGTAAGAGATTCATCACATCTTTTCTCTCTGGCGACACCTCGAGGTTGCCTTTTTCGAGTTTTCCAGAATCAAGAATATTATGGACAAAATTCTTGAGTACTTCTCCACAAACCTGAGCAGAAGATAGAAACTGAATCACTTGTGAATCTTTCTTTGCAGAGTCATAAGCCAGGTAAAGATTACCTAACAGTCCATTGAGTGCATTTTTCAGCTCGTGTGAGAATGTATAGATGAAAACATCTTTCATCTCGAGGTTATTTTGCAGTTTGAGATTCTGGCCGTTGAGTTGGCTATTTGCTGCTGAAAGATTTTCTTTGAGAGTGTTAACTTTTCTCAATAGACTCATAAATTGCGACTGAGATATCCTCATGCAAAACAAAGTTACGAATCCTGATGTAAACGCATAGTTAACCGCTAGTTTGAGACTATGAATAAGTTGTTCGGGGCTTATCTCTTTCAATTTGGCCACCATGACATCCATTCCATAAAAATAAAATACAAGGGCCTGAATGCCAAATTGAATTAGTGTTATAATATCGGATTGGCTGTGTATAAGAGTATGAATAGTGCCGAATATGATGGCAGCCGGGACCACTAGCACGGAGGAAGTGGGTAGATATCTGAGCGGGACTATCATCATTCCGACGAAAAATAATGCTTGTATTGTATTGTAAGCTTTGATTCTGAACCCAATCAATACCGCCGGAACAAGCACAAATGGTAGTATGAAAAGAAACCCGTACGCAATTTTCGTGTAAATAGTGACGAGTATAGTCAAAGCTGAAAGACAAAGCATCGTTCGAAATTGGTGTTTCAGTTTGATAAAGGCTCCCTTATCCAAGTTTTTGTCAGCCTTGAAAAAGCACTTTTCAAAAAGCTTGTAATTCGCATAAATTTTTCTTGAAACCTCTCCCATACTCGTTAGTAATGAATGTAGTTGCTTCAATGTTAAATTAAATAGAAGAAGTATTTATACATACAACCCACTCACTCTCTTAAAAAATAATTCAGTAATAATTAATTCTGGTACCAAACACCCTCGCTTCTAATTGTTTCTAATTAAAAATATGAACCCAGGACCGCCTCTAATAGAACAAAGTCATAGAATTGACTTCAGACATTCCTTTTGGGATGGCGGACACACTCACTTGAGCGAAGAGTCTATAACTACTCTCTGAGATTACTGATATTTTGGGATGATGCGAGAATGCTGGGTCCATATTCTTATCGAAAAAATTCGGAGGAATACAGGAAATAAAAAAGTTAAGGTTTTAATTAAATATCCACCCTCATATAGAACAATATTAATAATTTGGAGGGCTCTGAGGCGCGCAGGAATTAGACAGTTGTTTTCATATAAGTGTGACTCATGAAATAATCCTATTATTGGCAGCGGTCTATAATTTGTTTACACTGCTTTTTTTTTGTTTTTTTTTTTGTTGGTGCTCTCGCTGATTTGCTCTTGGTGTACGTTTTCATAAGGAATCTTCATGTATTGATCTCCATAGCTTAATTGAGATATAATTCATATTGATGCGAAAATTTTCTTATTGTATGTATCGATTAATCTGTTTTAATAACGAGATCGCGTCATTTAGAATAAAGAAAAAAGAACACAATTAAACTAAACTATTTTTCCATAGACAAAAAAAAATAAGACTCACTCTTGCAATGTCTCCTACATCCAAACAAATACCAAAACTACTGAAAAAAGCCCATTTATCGAGCGCTACTATCCAAAATCAGATTTTTATTCTCTTGATTTAGTTTAAGAGACATCACTTGAAATCTTTATCGAAAATGATAACACTTTTGTACCTCATCTACAATTCCAAGGTCGAATATGATGAACATGTCCTATCTAATTCATTCAGAACGGTAGACTATTATGAATCTATTTATTTCTCAATTTAGATGGAAAGAACAAATAAAACGAAAAACATTATCACTTTTTTGTCGGCGACGTGCTGTTCGTCACGGCATTTATATCTTCTCCAAGCTGTTTGAATAATTCGTTCAACCCTTCTCCAGTTTTTGCGCTCACGTCGAAAAATATTACATTGTGTGTATCTGCAAACGTTTTAGCCTGCTGCCTTGACACGACTCTTTCCGGTATATCGCATTTGTTCCCAGCTACGACCACTACCATCTTGTCTTGCTTCACCTTCTCATCTAATTCACGAATCCAGTAGTCGAGTGATTTGAAAGAATTAGGATCAGTGACATCGTACACCAAAATTGCAGCGTTTGCATCTCTATAATACAACGGAGTCATGGCCCGAAAACGCTCTTCTCCGCCAGTATCCCATAAATGAAGCTTTAAGGTGCTCCCATCTTTGAGCGTAAGCTTGTGCTGAAGGTATGCACCTCCGATAGTAACATCATAGGTGTCTGAGAATTTATTATTCACAAAGCGCTGACTAATGCTGGATTTTCCGACACCTGCATCTCCTAGAAACACTACTTTTGCTTCCGTTGACTTCCCAGTAGAGACAGGAGTAGGTTTCTTTAGTTTTAGGGTCTTCTTTTGCTTTTCTTCATCATTACCACCACAACAGCTCATTTTTTGGCTCTCTTTTTGTAGAATAAAAATTTTTTAATAGGGTGATTGAATAATTCAGACCGTTTCGAAGGAATCAAAGAACGATAGTCATCCTAAAGCATATTGCTGAATTGATGAAAGGTATCGCTTGTAAACTGGATAGGCAGAGGAGAACTGGATAAGCAAGAGGATAGCCGATTGAATCGACTGGAAATTCATACGATGAGAAATTAACTATTTTACTCGAGACCTCTCTCAATTTATTACACTACGCTCTTTGTTAAGTCTCAATGCTGCTCTATTGGTTCAAACTAAGTGACCTAGTTGTCCTAAGGAGCATATAGCAGACACGATTACAGTTGGATGCCATTATATTTGAGGATTTCACTCTGCGCAAGTTGGAATAAATTTGGTATCTAGGCTTTATTGCGCTTTGGTTTATCAGTCTTAGTTTCCAGCCAAATTAGTTATGAACGGATCTGAAGCACTTTGTTTCATATACTGAATGAAACCCGAAGAGACAGCACAATTTTTTGGTTATCAAGTCCTATAGGCGTATCAGCACATTTTTTCTCTTTACAATCGATTTCTTCGCTTGGTTTCGCTTTTATATAAACTCATACGGAAAAAATATAACAACTCGTAAATATTAATTATTCATAGCACTTTTATCGCTTCCTCCCTTAAAATTTACTATCGTAATCCAAATTCCCATGTGATCTGGCTGGAAGAGTGTACCTTCGTCGGCATTATTCAAAAATCTCTGGAATAAAATTTCCCTCCTTCGAATCAGAATAATTTTAGACTGATATAAAGTTGTTTCAATCCAAGTGCTCTTTTAAATTATAAACAGTTCAAGAATATTGACAGTGAAATTTTTTAAATTCACACCAAAAAAATTATCACGCGTTTTATCACGACCTAATAATCCCATTATCGATACCTGCTAACCTGTCAGGCGAGATACAGTGTCAAAATCGTTCCTCATGCTGTCCTGATAAGGTTCTGTTTCTAAATCTTTTTTCATGATCCAAAAGTGAGATATTAATTTCTAAGTGCATTTGATAATCTGACATCGGAAAAGATCTCTATTTCAACAGCCAGGATCACTGGTTGGCTGAAAACCACAAGCTTGGTGGCTTCATCGACAGGCAACAAATTGTTCAAAAAATTCTGATAATAGTTCCCATAAATTTTTAATTCATGAATAACCTTACTGCAATAATCCTACAATCAAGGATTCGAAATTTAATAAAAAAATAAGTCACTTATTTGCGTTTCTTTTATTCCGGGCACAATTGCAAGGATAAATTAAATCTCACTCCGAAAATAAACTTCTCGTCATGGTTATGACTAATAAACCTGGAGGACCAGGTGCCTTTGACAGATTTTCATTTGCAGAAGAAGATCAAAACGGCACTGTCTCTTCACCTATGCAAATGAACCCAACTATGAGAGGTTCTTTCAGTTTGAGGAGACCAACTCACAGTATGTCTCCTGGAGGATCTTACACACAAAATTTCCCAATGCAAGCGCCTACGTTTCACACTCCGACTGCAAAACGGTCTGCGCTTTTTGCAGCTCCCTTTCCAGTGACAACTAACCAAGGAAATGCAAACCCAACCATGCAACCGAATTTTTATAATCAGTCTC
>ENA-UOUE01001696-UOUE01001696.1-compost-metagenome-genome-assembly--contig:-NODE-1696-length-12831-cov-35.310648_pt1 | contig 12831 bp, 8 predicted proteins | sample MGYA00238146_ERZ747223 | MGnify/ENA primary metagenome ERZ747223 (study PRJEB28781, sample SAMN06268865) | compost metagenome | isolation source: single cell | place: USA: California, Emeryville, Joint... | reverse complement strand
ACTTCTTTCCTCAAGGATGCATCGTTTATTCAGAAGTTCAGTTTCTAAGGTTTCAACTCGCTTTTTCAAAGCATTGTTATAGTCATCGGTCCCTTCGTACTGGTGTTTTATTCGTTGTAGCTCTTCTGCTGTTCTGTTCGTTTCAGCTTGTAGTTTAGTTATAGCTTTTTCTCGAGATTCGAGGTTCTTTAAGAGCATTTCATTGGCAGTTTTTGTACTTTTTAGTTCTGATTTGCAGTTTTCGATTTCAAGGCGACAATTTTTCACTTCCTGTGTTTTGAGTCTTAATTCTGCGTTCAAATTCTCGATGTCATGTGCTAACAAAATACATTTTTCATCCTTCTGAGCCAGTTCTTCTCTAATTTGGATATTCGCTGTCCCTAAATTTTGTATTTCATGGTCTCTTTCTTTAAGCATTTCTCGATATTTTGCTTGCTCTGAGACGAAGAACGACTCTTTCTGCTCAAGAGACTTATTTGCTTCATGAAGCAGCTGCTCAGTGTTTTTGAGTTGAGATTCTAATGCATTCTTTTGGAGCTCTGAGGACTGCAGTTTATTCTGAAGAGTGAATTTCTCGCTTTCTAGTTCTTTGAGTCTGACACTGAACTCTGAGAGAATTGATTCATTATTGTACAATCTTTTTTCTAAGAACTCATTCTTTTCAGTGGCCAGAGCACCATCTTTGAGCTTCTCTGCTTCCAAGCGAGTTTTGATATCCTCAAATCTCAGCTTTAAAACTTGAAGTTCGGTATTTTTTTGTTGAAGTTCTGTTAAATAAGCTGTAAGGTCTTTTGATTGCTGCATATTTGCTTTGATAAGAGTCTGCTTCTCGGCAGTGATTGTCTCAATGGTCGCTTTCAACTCCTCGGAATTTTTCAAAAGGTCTTTATTCAAAGTCCTCAGCTGAGCATCTTGTTTCTTTAACCCTTCCATCTCTTTGAGTAGGCTAGCCACGTACAAATATTAATGCTAAGAGCCTAATTGATTGTGCAATTTACCTCTGAATTTTTTCTGAAGCCTCATTGTTCTGTTGTTGAAGGCCCTCAATTTTTTCTTTAAACTCCTGGTTCTCGGCTTTCAAAGCTTCTTGGCTGGCCAACTCGTTATTAATGTAATCGATTAAAGAGTTTCTCTCTTCTTCCACCTTAACTAGCTCTTCTCGTGTTTGTTGAAGCACTTTAATCCCATTTTCGAGATCCTCTTTGAGTCTGGAGTTTTCATTTGATAAATTTTCGCAATTCTTTTCCATCTAAAAAACATTGATTAGATTTCCTCAACTGGGTCAAGTCATTACTTCTTGAAGTCGATGCTCACTGCTTTGCAGCCTGCTTGTGTTCTCCATTAATTTCTGCGTCAGACTTTGGATAGATCTTTCATTCTCGGTATATGCTCTCTTCATTGATTCATACTCTACGATCATGTCCGAATTCCTTACATTCTCAAGGTAATGTCGAGCAAATCAATTTTACTTCATTTTAGCGTTCGAGAAAATGCTGAGCTTCTCCAATCTACCCTCCAACATCCCTTTTAGCATATCTATCTGCGTTCTTTGTCTTTCTGAAGCCATAATCTCATTCCTGAAGAGCAATCAATAAGCAAAATACTAACAGCTTTCAGCACGTACCTCAATCCTTGCTTCAGCTCATTATTTTCAGACCTTAACGACTCAATTATCTGCTTCGATTCTCCTGTTTCTCCCAAATTTCCTTGGTAAAAATCGATTTGAGGCTCACTGACCCGGTTGGTATGATCTTCTGCAGCCAAATTAAGGGTACTTTCTTTTTTGAGATCTTTTTGCAAATATTCAATGGTCAAAAGGCTCTCTTTCAACTGCTTATCTTTCATTTTCAAGTTTTCCCTCAGAGCGTCAACCTCTTTTCTCAGATTATTTGCAAGAGAACTATCACTCGCGGTTCTGACACTCGTAGGCAGCGATGAATATTTTTGAGCTCTTTTGGTCTCAGGTGTTTTTTTATAAGGATTACTGCTATAAAAACTGCTTTCTGTAGTTGAGTTTGATTGATAATGACTTGAAGTGTTCATCCCTGGCTTCCCAGCAAAATCTTTCATACTATAATCAACGCTCTTATTCCCTTTTTCAGACGCAAACCTCTGCTTTCGGTTCATTTCGTCGAAATTGGTTGATAAAGGGAGATCACAAAGAGGTCCCTCGTATCTATTTTGCTCTGGGTTGTATTTTGAGTCAGATCTTTGTGCATCCTCTACTAATCGATTGAATTCTGGACTCTTCTCCATGTTTTCGATGCAGACTTCATGATCAAGCATAAATTCTCGCTTTGTATTCTTGGGACTTTGTGTGGTATATCGGTTTGCCTCGTCGATGAGGTTGGGTGGTAGTGATTCGTTTGTAAAACAAAATTCATTGCTCTAAAAGTGTTATTTGAGTAAGATGAGATGGTTTACTGCAAGGGTAGTGTTTAGAAACTCTGCAGAGAGGAGCTGATCGCCATTGATTGAGTAGTACTGCATTAGTTTTTAAATTGAAATGAAATGGCTTGAGGTTTTATTTGATTAGATTTGAATCAAATCGCTCGTATTAGTCTGTTAATTTTAGCAATTTTGAATTAGCTCTTGAATTGTGGTGCTGATTCTAGCAAAAGATGAACTAATCAAAAGTTGAGAGGGAAGAAAAGTGATGATTAGTAGGATCGTATTATATACGCGTAAAAAGCTTAGTGGACTCGACTCACCGATTTGATTGCTACAGAATATAAGGCGAACTAGTTAATTTACCAAAAATTTTGATAATAAGATCTTATAGATGAACAATATCAAAATTGATCGATTTTTGTACGTTGAAGTATATCCCAGGAATTAACCTTCTGTTTTTCCTATCAGAAACATGAACAATCCAGACTATAACTGAAGGTAGTTCCAATAAAAATTTGTTTTCATTTCTCGTTCACAATTACGATATTCAGTAACAGCATACAGAGCCTGAAGCATTTAAATCACCAAATTTTGAAGTCTTAAATCAGGATTGATATATTCTCCTAATTGTTTTATTAAATTCTGGGACAATGTAAGTTCCATTCTCGTTTTTGTGTTTGACGGTTTTGAAAACAAATCTATATCTTTAGCATGAGCTGTTTTTCAAGTTGATTCTGAAGGTTTGAAAACTTTCTGTTCGATAATTTGAACCTGAAAAAACAATTTGGCTATTAGAACTAACCTATGCACACCCTGTAAGATTCCTATTGCTGCCAGTGTTTACTTCTCGTTCACAAAGTATAACTGAATTGTTATATCAGATCAGAGCCCATAGCATCACATCATCTGCGATTTGGATCCAATTTTGAATTTAATTTTCTGCACATTTGGAGTTTTGACATCATTTAAATGCAAATACCCTGAGTACTCAAATCCTTCTGGCATGAACTCAATTTTTCATTAATATTGAAAACTCAACGAGTTAATGTATTAAATTTTCTCGAGAACTTGATTCTTTTCTCTTGTGGTTCAACAGGGTAAGTATGAAATAAGAAAGTGATGAGTTCTTTGAGTTTTGTATGGATCCAGTAATTATCGAGATATAAAAGATTTTTTAAATTAATAATATTCAAATTCAAAATTAAAACGAATCTTATCTTTGAATCTCAAAAGAAAATTCGTACTCCACTAACTTATCCGCACGCACCCTCAGAACATGGAAAGCCGTAAAGGAAGGTAGCACCCACTCACACCAAAGCGCAACATCTTATTAAAATTTTCTCATTAGTCGTAAACATAATAACATTAAAGCTAAGACCGAAGAACATGAATCCCAAAAACCATCAAAACCTCAAGAAAAAACCGAGGAGTTGAACGCAACAGATGCCCGAACACTAAAAGAGAAGCTGCAGACCTCCGCAAACGCTAAAGCTCAAAACCAATCCGTCAATCCCAGCTTGGATGGATATTATAAGCGAAACAACAACAAAAAGGCATTCAAGTGCAACTGGACCACCGAAGAGGTAACATCCAGTGCCATACTTCATATAAACTATTGCAATAGGATGACCTATTGACCAAACTCTGCAAAGATCAGCCTCGCAGCAAGAATTGGAAAAAGATCGCAGAGCGTTTCCCCGTAAGAAAGCTTCAGAGGAGTTGAATAATAACTGTTGACCTAGGGCAAAACAGATATTCAGTGTATGCAGCGATGGGAAAAGTTTTTGAATCCAGAAAGTACGAAAGGGAAGAAAAGTAAAATATCCACTCTCTAGGAGCAAGAATTGATCACTGAACTTCAATAGGACCTTGGACCGAAGAAGAAGACATGCTCGTATTGAAGCTCGTTGAGAAAAATGGTCCGCAGAAGTGGACATTTATTGCCGACCATCTTCCTGGTCGTATTGGAAAACAATGCAGAGAGCGATGGCATAATCATTTGAATCCAAGAATTAAGAAGAGTTCGTGGTCGGATGAGGAAGAATGGCTCCTGTTCCTCCATCACAAGGCCGCGGGAAATAAATGGGCTGATATAGCGAAATCGCTTCCTGGAAGAACAGATAATTCTATCAAGAACCACTGGAACTCGTCTATGAAGAAACGAATCCCAGAGCTGCTAAATCGATTCTTGAAGCTTAAAGAAGCTGGAGGGTCTCAATATTTGGAGACAATGACGGGAATTTCTAAAATCGAAAGGGAATTGCTAGATACTTTGTTCAAGATGGGCGACAATGACTTTCATTCGATTCATGGGATTACTCATGCGGCAGATGATGATGAAATACCAAGAAGCAAGGGAGATGAAGGTAATGACCATTTGGACGCTAAGGCTTCAAAAACGTCAAATGATGCCTCAGGTCGCCATCGCAACTCATCAGCCAATCGTTCTGAGTTCGATGCGTTAAAATCTCCTCGAGATAGCGCAACAATGAAGAAATTCATGGAAGAAGTGCAGTTTAACCCCAAAACTTGTGAGGAAATCCGCAACTACATTAAAGAGAACAATCTTGATATCCCTTCGATCACGAGCCTGGATTTAAAAAATCCAGAGCATTTGAAACTCCTTGACCAGCTTTATAATCCAAAGGTCTTGAAATCAATTCTTAATAAAGGAGGCCAAAAACAGGATGGAAGCAAGAAATCTCCTGAGGATACCTGCAGATCTGGAGGAAAGGATGGCGACTCTCGCAATGTTGAGCTGAGAGAATTACCTTCTAATACCAACAGCGGCAATTCTTCTCACAACAGACACTACTCATGCAAGAACTCGCATGATTGCTGCTCGAAAGGATGTAAAAAATCTTCAAGGCATCACGAACGTTCCCTGTCTTCAAATAGGCATTATTCAAACGATGGGAATATGTACTACCCTAATGACAAGCATATTTCAGGGCAATCGAACTCTCGAAGTAGCGATTATTACATACAGAAGTTCACAAATCCACAGATTTTGAGTTCTCCTCTCATCTCAAAGGACGTGGCCTATCGTTTTTCGTCTCCGGCTCACATCGACCACCCAATCAAGAAAGAAACTGGGTATTCTGGCTATCGAAACTCTGATATGATGGAGAAAGAGGACGATATGTTCGCTCGCGGAAACAGCGCGTTCAATTGCAATCCTGACAGCTATTTGTTTGGAAGCCCGATGCCGATGAAGAAAGTGAAGCATGAAGAGCGTGATCAGAGCCCTCTTGATTTTATCAAACAAGATGATAGCAATCTTGAGGGGAAATCTAAGAATTTCGATGATCGCCTTCATCTCGGGTGGATGAGTGAAAACCATGATCCGAATATGGGACTGAGCAATAACTCTAGCCTCTCTGCCAAGAAGAATATTCATTCTTTCTTAGGCAGCGCCTCAAAAGATCGATTTAACGCAAGCACTTCATTTTTCTCTCCGAAACCAAACAAATACGAAAGCCCATCAAGGTAAAACAAATTTTTTTGAGTTCTTATTAACGCGCGATATTTTTCAATAGGCTTATAGCATTTTCTACTCCAGACCGCCTTGACAATCACATGGCATTGCCAAATGATAAGAAATTCCCAGGCGGACTCTCAGACAAAAGTCCTTCTTTATTTGTTACCAAACCGTAAGCTTCTTTACCCTTACAGCCTTCCTGAAAACATTTTTTTTTAGATTTATGCCTTATGACAAAACCTCGATGCTCGAATTGTAAATTTGTTTAAATTCGTCAAGCCAATCATCTGTCGAGAGAAGCTAATGTGACAAGCTGGGCCAAAGTCTCTGAGAACCTCTCTTAAATTTTTTAACCACCGTTCTGCTTCTCTTTCTGGCTGGATTGGCTTAATTCTCTTGGCGAAACAAATTTTCGAATTGCGCTTTAAAGTTTCGCTAGGAGTTGTTATAATTAATGGGAAGTTGTACTTTTAACAAAAGAAACAATTCATTTATGTGTTTTCTGATATTTATTGTATCGAGCGAAGATACTACACTATTTTTTCTTTAATAATAATTTATTTAGTGTAGATAATCCTATATATCTATTAATGAATTCAATAGAAGGTTATATTTATTACACGCAAGCCAGATCTAGAGCCACACAAAAAAATAATCCAATTAGCTAAGAAATGAGTTTTCTTTTCTTTTCCTTTGATGTGGAGTTGGATAGAATTCAAAGGATTTGATGGGCAACCATGCAATTTGTATTCGTATATGCATAGAACTATAAGATAAACACAAAATGACTCAAAACCAAAAAGAAAATTCAATAGAGTTTCTCCTTAAATAACTATTCACGAGTGAGCATACAATAGTCTCTGTAGCTCAACTAGAATGAGAACAAAAAAAAAGCTTATTCATTCGATTATTTTGAAAATTTTCTATGGTTTTTGATTCACCAGCGAAGGTTTCCGCTTGTCCTTTCTGCGATCTTCAACAGTCTATTTAATAATTAGGCTACAACAGCAAAGGCCATGTTTTACCCCCCATAAAGAGTTTGTAAAATATCCTGAAACCTCTTGGACTTTGTTCGAAAGTAGTTAGCTGCACTTTGGCGATTAAAAATCGATATACCTGATCTCGGTTCTATTGCGGATATGTTTGCTAAATCATTTTTCATTCCTGGAGGCACGTTCGAGATAAGTGAACGATCATCCTTTTAATTTTCAGTCTCTGAGTGGTAAATAGTGATTACTAATGTCGCAGTGCTCTGGGTTCGGAGATTGTTGTTTCTGTGGTTCTTGGATTGTTCCTCGACACATAATTTGATTCCCATTGACTAGAAGTAAGTGAGTTTCCTTATAACAGCGGTATTAGAGTCCAGATATTGATACTTATTTTATTTCAATTTTTTAAGAGAGAATGCCTGAAGACTCAGGATTAACTAATATGAGAAGCATACCACACCTATTTTAACCTTTCATTAGCGCCCATTGTCCTGTTCCTGAAGAAAAGTGAAAAGATATTAAATTTTTTCCTCAAATTATCTGATTTTCGTTGTATATTTGCAGGAAAAGCACTGCAGTGAAAACACTATTTAAGTCAGAAACATGACAGTACTTCACGAATATTCAGCTTTGATTTTCATTGCACCTAAAGAAAGAGAATAAATGAACAAATTATGAAAAACATTCAGAGTTTTGATTGAGAAAAGGCTTTGAAATTTGATATTCAGCTAATATTCCTTCAGATAGAGGCGATTATCTCTTTCTCTTAGTAAATGAACCATTCGAAGCTCTACAGAAATGCAAGATTTTTAGATTTTCTTCAGAAAGGCCTTGAGGATTCCGACAAATTGTATCAAAAACTTAGATTGTTGAAAAATAAGCGACCTGCTCTCTTGATTGCCCTACATGAAAGTCCTTTCCACATTGATTTTCTTGCTAGTGGAAGGGCTTTTATTAAAGCTGAATCTGGATTATTTTACAAACATTAAGTGTTAGAAATAAAAAAGGTATCTAAGGTATGTTGAAACTCGCTTTTTCCGTTCTTCCTAACCCACCTTTCCTAGCTCAATGACTGACAAGAAAGTCGAATTCGTTCAAACCTTCGGACGCAAGAAGAACGCCGTCGCCGTCGCTACCTGCAAAACTGGCAGAGGCATTATCAGAGTCAATGGTACTCCAATCGATGTCATTGAACCTGCTGTCCTCAGAACCAAGGTCTATGAACCAGTGATCTTGCTCGGAAAGAAACGATTCTCTGAGGTTGACATCAGAATCAGAACCAGAGGAGGTGGTTATACTTCTCAACTTTATGCAATCAGACAAGCTATTTCTAAGGCAATCGTCGCCTACCACCAAAAATTCAAGGACGAGCAATCCAAGAGAGAAATTAAGGAAATTCTTCTTCAATACGACAGAGCCCTCCTCGTCACTGATCCAAGAAGACCTGAACCAAAGAAATACGGCGGTCCTGGTGCCAGATCCAGAAAACAAAAATCATACCGATAAAAGTCGTCGTCCAAACACTTTATGCTGCAAAGTGCAATCGGTTTGTGGGATACTTGTATTCGATCAGCACTTTTATCATTGCGGTATGAGTCATTTTTACACATCGGCAGCCTTACACTTTCTCTCGGAACTCGAGTGCTGTCAAGAATTGTTTTCGCACTGTAAGGCACATAAATATTTCGTGTTATGATCTAACAGCAGCATGTCCGTACTTCATATTTTAAAAAAAACTCATGATTAGATCAAATCACGGCAAATTCCGCAATTAGGTGATTGGAATAAACCCCATTCAAATACCACAAAAGTAAGTATGCTACGATGCTTTACCAGAGTGAATCTCAGGGGTAATTTGTAGCTAGCTTCTTTGACGATATAGTAGAGACTAAGATTAATCGAGACATAAACTTTAAGCCGTTTAGTAATGAAAAGAGTTTTAAGATAGTCAGATGGTTCTAAGCTGTTAAAGGAAAAAATTTTTTCAGAGTTGATTTTAGTGTTTTATTGAAAGCTTTTATGTCAAACGGTCACTATCAGCCCCTTTACAAAAAAAATAAAGGTACCACAGTTCACTTAGTTGTCAGCAGTTGATCTTATGGCTCAGCAAGGAACTCAGCTTCTTTGTAAAAGCTCATCGAATTAATAGGAATATTGACGTTGATAGCAGAATTTATGTGAATGTTAAAGTTGGTGAGTGCAGGATAAGTGCAACAAATAAATAAAATTTTAAGTACCAATGGGTGGGGGCGCACAAAGCAAAAGCCAAAAAGCTCAAGATTACTTAGATAACATTGAAGAATACCCTTTTCACGAAGGAAGGCCAAGTTTCATAATAACTCAACCTCATCCTGCAGAAGCATTAGCAAATGCAGATTTAAATCAATCTTCGGTTCAAAAAACCAAAAAGCCTGTCATAAACGGTCCACGTCATGATCCCCTAAGTAGAGATACTACTCATTTTCTTTTGTCACAATTGTTTAGGCTTAGCTGCATTCATTGCGAGTAATTATAAAGAAGGTAATGTTCCAGGTTTCATCGAACCTAATGAAGATGAGGAGTCACAAGAAAGCGAGCCTCCTCCTGATGACAACAACCACTTCCAAAATCCGAATCATATGAACCAATCTCAGAACAGTCAGCATCCTCTACCGAACGCCATGTCGAAATATTATCCGAATCAAGTTCACCATGAAGCGAATGGTGAATATGAAGATGAGGATTATGAAGAAACCAAATATCCATACAATAATTTTGGAAATAATCCTCCAATCCAAAATGAGCGGATGCCATACGAAACAGGAAATCAGAATGCATATTATAATGGTGCTGATCCAAATCACCAATCTCACATCCCTTCCCATCAATTTAATCAACCTCAGTATCTGAATGATTTCAATCAGAACCAAAATAAGTTCCCTCAGCCAAGCCATCCTCAAGGCATTTCAATGAATCAAGAACAACAGCAGCCGACTCATTTTTTTTCGGAAGAAGTTTATGAAGAACAACAGCAACAACAGCCACGCCAGATCAAGGTGGTGCAACAACAAAATCTCCAGCCGATTCCAGAGAACATACAGCCAGTTCAGCCCATAGTTGAAAATCAGCAGCAGCCGGCACAAATGAACGTGAATCAAAAGGAGACTACAAGTGAGATGACTGCAAAACCCCAAGTAAATCACATACAACCTAAAGAAAACAAGCTAATTGTGCCACAGCCGCAAGACCAACAGCAGAATAGCCAGCCAATCCAAAGCGACCCAAAACCAGTCCAGCAAACTCATTCAACCCCATTAAGTCCGATACAGACGCAGCCAAAGCAATCCACGAGTCCAATCACTCCATCTCAGCAAGGAAATCCAACTCAACCTAAGGAGAACAAGCAAGCATCGCCTCTACAATCATCACAGGACAAACCAAATGCAGTTCAGCAATATCCTCAAAATAATATCCGAGATTCGCTCTTTCAGCTTCAAAATCCATCTGCGATAAACGCTAACCCTCAACGGAACGATTCCTCTAATATGAAAGACTCTAATCCAAACAAGAAAACACTAACTCCCATTCCTTCGCAAGAGCAACCTAAATATAATATTTTAGAGCCATCTCTTAAAACTCAACTTGCAAAGCCAATACAACCTTCGCTTTCTAGAGGCAATTCCAATGAAGATGGGGCTCGATCTCCTTCGAATATTAAGCCACAAGTGGACCCGTTTAAACCCCAGCCCCGCTTCCAGAAAACTCTCAATCCTCTCTCCTTCGCACCTGATAAAACCCCGTATAAGCCACAAAACATGGAAACTCCTTATCGCTCATTTTCTGAGCACGCGGTCCCTCAATCTTTTGGTAATTACCATACTCAAGCGCTAAGTCATTCTCCCACCTTAACAACTCCGACTCGCCCTGTTAATCCTATATATAATCATGCTAAAAATTTGAGCTTCAATCATGCTGACTCAAATCCGAATCCAAAGGAAGGCGTTGGCCATTTCTCTCCCGCTAAGCCAGAAACACATTTCTACAACCCAAGATATCATCCTGATTATGATCCTGAAAACTTGCCTTCACTGATCGTAGGAAGCAGAAATAGAAACGCTCACCGTAGGCTTTTTGGCAATGATAATTCGGTAGTTCACCCTTTGACGCAAAAGGTTGGTTCTAAGGCTGCTTCTGTAGGACCCTCTCAAAGAGGGAATCCCGAAAACGCACAGGCTTGGTATAAAGGCAATACAAATCAACCAATCCGCGATGCGTCCCCTTTGCTGAAGCCAGCGACTAGGAATCTCACACCAATAGGTTCATCTTCCAAAGAACATGAGCAGGCTACAGGAAGAAGACCACAGCCTCCAGAGGATTATCAGGCTCGAAACTTCAAAAATTCTCCCTATCAGCATTTTTTTCCATCGCAAGAAATCCAGGAGCCTGACAATCACAACCCACAGGAGCCTATAGGGAACTATTTCTATGGTAGTCTAGCCCGAGGAGAATTCCATCGTAGAGGACCTCCACCTAGAACTTATAAAGATCCCAGAAACCCATACGAAGATTCCCCAGGAAACTCCCAACCCAGGCATATTACAGCGTCGTTTGATCAGCCCGTTGATCAAAAGTCTGGGAATTTCAAACCAGTAAGTGCTATTCCAGACGACCATCAGCAATCCCCTCAAAGCATAACTCCGAGAGCAATACAAAGTGACCACTTGCCTAACGGCAATCAAAAATATAGTGAATACTACGCCAATATAGATAATCAAGACGATCACATTTCTCTCGATCCAGTGAATACTTGGAGAAAGCAAATCAACCCCCATCAATTGCCAAATAGTAATGCATTTCTTTATAATTTCGATCTAATGATGAGTACTAACATAGTCCACTCAAAACCAGTTTCCAATACTTACTCACCGAATTTAACCTTTGACAAAGCTGGTCATAACCCAATTCTAAAGAGTAAGAGGCACTGTTAGTATTTGCTAATTTATTCAAAGATTCTGTCGAGAAGCAGCAGCGCTCGAGATCAGTCGTTCCTTCTAGCAAGACAAGCTCTCCCCTTGATCATGATCCTTTTCAACAGACTTTTAGTAAACCCGAGAACGTTGAGCCCTTGAAAAGTTCAAAGAATTCAAATTTCAATTTCAACAGCTGTATTCTCCTACTTACTTCGGATGCCACTCTAGAGCATCTGAAGAGCGGAAAGTCCTTGGATCTAGTGTTTAATAAAGTCAAGATCCCGAACAACAGAATGAAGGGAAGAATTATTAAGAAAATCTACGAAATGGTAACTTTCAAATAGGCAATCTCAAGTCTCATCTGAATCAACAATATAGAATAATGAAAGATCAGAATATTTACGCCAGCCGATTCAGATTCGGGCGCTCTGTAGGAGATTCTTGCATAATGCAAAGCTTTTCCTCAATGAGCCCATATATTATTTCGAGGACTTCTTGGATGAGCAATCTCCAATGAGACTTGATTTGCATTGCATTCTCACCGTACTTCTCGAGTTTTTTCATTTTATGGGCTTTTTCTTACAACATGAAAAGTACCTATACCCTCTCTCTCTTTCAGCGATAATCTAACTTTCGATTAGAGTATTCAACTACCTCGACAGATGGTGGCGGGCTCTGAAGGATGACGATTACTTGAGTGGTTTAACTGATCGCTTAGAACAGGACGCACTGAATTTAAAGCAGGATTTAGAGGCAAGCAATTCTGAACGAGTCGTATAGAAAAATAACAGTGCTTAGGAAAATTTACTGAAAAGAAAGAGGCAGGAGGACACGCAGTTCGAACAAGCGTGGAACAGTAAAAAGGTCTGGACTGGTAGAGAAGCCAAGGTTGCCGCAACTACCAAGCTATACCTGAATAACTTATATTCGTACATGATCCAAAAGAAAAGTCTTATTAAACAAACTTTTTCAAACTATTTTTCTACATCAACGGCATAAATATTATGCCTTTCTCATTTTT
>ENA-UOUE01001694-UOUE01001694.1-compost-metagenome-genome-assembly--contig:-NODE-1694-length-12839-cov-11.867811_pt1 | contig 12839 bp, 10 predicted proteins | sample MGYA00238146_ERZ747223 | MGnify/ENA primary metagenome ERZ747223 (study PRJEB28781, sample SAMN06268865) | compost metagenome | isolation source: single cell | place: USA: California, Emeryville, Joint... | reverse complement strand
GATTTTATTTTCATACTCCTCGATCTAACACGCAATAATGAGTACTGCTCTCAAGGCCGAACATTACCTTCTTAAGAAGGGAAGTGACGCTCTCTTTAATCGGGGTCTGTTTGCTCTTGCTCTTCTTTTTCTTATTGAGATCTTCCGATTTCTCTTGAATTTCCTTATCTAGCTTCTCTCCTTGCCTGATCTCTTCTTCTATCTTTTCGACATAGTTCTTCTCAATTGGCGACAGGATGAAGTATTTGAAGATCGCCTGTTACAAAAAGACATATTGAATCACACGCACCGGCCATAACTGCTCTTTACCAAAACATTTTCATAGAGCTCATCCTCAAAGTTATCTAGTTCTTGTATATGATGCAACTTTTCGATCAGATCGTCCAGTTCTCGCAACTTATCCTTGTCCATGAGCCCTGAAGCGATGGTATTTAGATCAGATTTTGCCTTCTCATCGCAGGCTTGAGGACCAAGCTGCAAGATTCTGATTAAAATCTTGAGGACGGTCTTATTCGCAGAGCTTATTCTAATCAGATGGTTGTGGTAAGGAGACGTATTTGCGTGAAGGTTTTACTCAATGATCCTTTTCAATATCATTCTTTTCTTCTTCTTTTCTGGGTTTGCAAAGTTGGTCGTGCTTCTCATCGAGAAGGACGTTCCCATCGTTTTGCCCATCATACCAGTGCGGCCAAGTTTGCTAACATCACCCTTTCCGTCGTTAATTTTGCTGTCGTCCATGCTGGCAAAGTTTTATTTTTTTATTTAGTTTGCTAATTGCTAAGGTTCTACCGTTCAATGGAACTGCTCAATAAGTAACTGCTCCAATATGAATTGGGATACAATAACCGATTCTAGTAAATGAATGGTTTTAATGACATATCATTGAGAGGTTGAAGAGTCCAGCGATCGCACAGAAAGCTGCCTTTCGCATTTAGAAAAGAAAGGCATATTATCAAAAAGGAAACGGTCATTCATAAACTTCTTTCGAGTTGAAGTATTTTTGAAATTCTTTGAATTAAAAACTTTCGTGAAAATAAGAAAACAAATCTGATGGAAAAACGGTTGTATACGTACGAGCAGATACCTAGCTTGAATTTAGACCATGTCGAGCTATTGAACAAACTGAAGATAAACAAGAAACTCTACATGAATCGCCCTATCTACATGAACGCGTCAAAACGAACGATTTTTATCGGAGAGATCGAGGATGATCTACCCAATGACAAAGGCGTTTTCATAATCGAAGATCGGTTTACTGTAGTGATCAGTGCGGAAGCGCGACAAGGACGAAAATTCGGAAGTGGAACGGTGTATCACCAGGACGGATCATATTACCATGTTAAATTTAACAGTGATGATAGTGATGGTGTTAGCGATATGTTCTCTGCAGATGGAGTGAAGATACTAACCGCCCATTTCCATACAGAGAACGCGGTGGAGATATACTACCATCAAACTGGAGAACTCTACTACGGAGAGCATTGGTACTTGAGGCGCCATGGGTTCGGAAAACAGTATAAAGATAGAAGTCAAAATATGGAGGCGATTCTGCTGAATGGTCAGTTTGAATACGATCAATTTATTAAAGGTTTTGCAAAATTGGATTTCTTTGTGGGAGATGTATCCAACATGGTTTATAACGGCGCTGGGGTTGAATATTACGATAAAAAGCATACTCTAAAGAAGTTTGAGGGTGTTTTTAAAAACGGGCAGCCGGATGGCTTTGGAATTGAATATTATGATGATAGCAATAATAGTATCAAGTATGAAGGAGAATTCGTGGAAGGAGTTTATGAAGGAGAAGGCTATTATTGTGAATTGCAGCCACAAATTCGATATTACAAGGGAAAGTATAAAAAAGGAGTGATATCAGGACTCGGCGAGATCTGGGACGCTGACCGAAGAATCATCGAAAGAACGGTGTTCAAGGACGGAAAACCCTTCGAAACTCGAGAGATTTACTATTATCACATTGTACTCCCAAGCTTAACTGAAGTCACTGAAGATGAAATAATCTTAGGCACAACCACAACGCAAGTTATCGAGAAAGTATGCTACAACATCGACCTCGCCTCAGTGCGGTTCTACCGAAAAATAACAGATAAGAACCCTGTTTATATTATGCCCGTGGATCAGCGCATGTTCAACGTTCGGTATGAGTCAGTCCTCAACGAAGGAGGAGCTATGGTTTACAGCGGCTTTTTCAAGGAAATCCTTTTCCATGGGAAAGGCACGTTGCGATACTCCCTGAAAAACCAACCGAGAAAATACACAGGAGAGTTTAAAGGCGGCCTTTTCGATGGCATGGGTGACTTGCATTATCCTTCAGGGCAGATAGTATATTCTGGCATGTTTAAGGAAGGGAAATTCCACGGCGAAGGAAAGCTGGTTATCTCTGCGGTACACATGGTTGATAACATGCCTGTAAAGGACGTCATTAAAGGGTTCTTCGACCGAGAAAGGTTTAAAGTCGAGGTCGAAGGGCTCTTTGACCATGGAACTTTCATCGAAGGGTTCTGGAATTACGTCGGAACCACTGAGAGAGTGTTTGAAAAGAAGTACTTGATTAAAGTCAAGCAACAGCTCAAAGAAAAAGGAGCGAGTCTCTTCGGAAAGATGTTTGAGAAGAAGATATTAGCGTTCGAAGGTCACTTTGAAACCTACACTTTCAGCGGAAAAGGCACGCTCTACTATCAAGGGCTGAACCAAGTGAAGTACACAGGGTACTTTAAAGAGGGGTACTTCCATGGAGAGGGAACGCTTGTCGACGCTGATGGAGAAATCATGTATGAAGGCATGTTTGATATGGGGTATTTCGAAGGAGTCGGAAGACTCTGCAAGGGACTTCCTGAGAACATGTTTTATGAAGGAGAATTCCAACGTGGAAAAATTCAAGGCAAAGGGAAGATGTTCGAGAGCGATGGAAAGACACTTCGAAGTGAGGGTCAGTACGAGCAGGGTGAATTAGTCGAAGGATTCATCCGAATCTTTGACAAGAAGACGAATAGACTGGTATATGAGGGTGGCATTAAGAACGGAAAATACGAAGGACAAGGGACGCTGTACACGCACACCAACCAGGTTACTGAGAAGGGTCTCTTCCGGGATGGCAGGCTGCTTGAAGGTCACAAGAAGCAATTCTTTGGCGATGGCGTTACTGTTGAAATTGAGGGTAACGTGAAAGATTTCGAGTATGAAGGAAAAGTGATTGAGTACTATTTCAATGGAAACGTGCTGTACGAAGGAAACTACGTTGGTGGCAAGAAGAATGGTCAGGGAATCGTTTATCACAGAAACGGAAAACTCAAGCAGAAAGGTATCTTCAAGGATGACGTCTTCTTTGAAGGAGAGGCGATCTACTACTGGGAGGACAACGTTACACTCAAATTCAAAGGAAATATCGCGAATATGTATTACAATGGCTATGGTGAGAAATACTACGATAACGGTTTCATTGAGTACGCTGGTAACTACAAGAACGGTCAGTCAGAAGGCGAGGGTATCTACTACTATGAAGAAGTAAAAGAGAGGATCAAATACAAGGGGAAGTTCGTCGAAGGTCGTCCTTGCGGAGACGGTGAGCTGTATGAAATGAACGGAACTCTTATTTACCGAGGCGGGATCCAGAATTGGGCGAAACACGGAAAAGGTACGCTCTTCTACCCCAATGGAGAAGTCCATATGGAGGGACAATGGGACGAGGACACTCTAGTTAAAGGACATGGGAAGCTCTATCACGCAGGAACCAGCACGGTCAAATATGTGGGAGAACTCTCAGAAGGCCTTGCTGAGGGACAAGGTAAAAGCTATTACAAAAATGGGTCCTTGGAATACGAAGGAAACTGGAAAGGGAATTACAAAGATAGTAAAGGAATTCTTTACAGTGAAACCAACCCGGGAGTGGTGTTGTACGAGGGAGCATTTACAAAGGGAAAATACAACGGGTTCGGTAAGTCTCTCGAGGAGGACGGTTCTTACTACGAGGGTAATTGGGTATTGGGCAAGAAGAATGGAGAGGGAATCTTGTATTATCCAGGTGGGAAAGAGATTAAATACGAAGGAAAGTTCGAGAACGACAACTTTGCTAAGGGCAAGGCAAGAATAAAAGACGCGAATGGTAAATTGCTCTACGAAGGACAGTATGCTGGCGGGCAATATAATGGAACTGGCGTCTTGTACTATCCTAATGGTGCTGTGAAATATACTGGAGACTTCAAAAAATCTCTGTATGATGGTAAAGGAAAGCTTTACTCTGAGAAAAAGGAACTGCTTTATGATGGAGGGTTTTCCGAAGGGTTGTATCAAGGACCGGGCACACTGTATGGCTTTGACGGCAAGAAAATTTATGAAGGAGACTTCTCTCGAGGCGCTTACACTGGCTATGGCGTCAATTACAATTCTGACGGAAAAGCTGAATATGAAGGGCAGTTCTTGAATGGTGAGAAACATGGAGAAGGAACTTGGTATTATCCAAACGGATTCCCTCGAGCTCGAGGTGTTTTTAATAACGGGTTGTTGGTTGGGTACTGCGAGATTTTCAACGAGAAGGAAAAGAACGTCCTAAAGTATAAAGGAGAGTTCCAAGAGGGAAAACTCAATGGAAAAGGCGAAAAATGGAGCAAGACCGGCAAGCTCAAATACAAAGGACACTTCAAGGAGGGCGTCCCTGAAGGAGAGGGCGAAGCCTATAACAAAGAAGGGAAGTTAGCTTATAAAGGTACTTTTAAAGGAGGGAATTGGGAAGGTGAAGGAACCTCATACTATCCAAGCGGAAACAAGCAGTATGAGGGTGAATTCAGAAACGGGCTTTTCCATGGCAAAGGAAGGCTATATTCGGATGAAGCGAAGGAGAAAGTACAATCAGACGGCCACTTTTACAACGGGAAGTTCACTGGAAAATAGAATCAGTATTATTAATGTAAGCATTGAGATATGCTGTTGATAGTAATGAAATGGCTTTCAAAATTTAAGAAAATACAATGGATGCATATTTTTAATCCGCCTTTTTTTTTATAATTGCATTTGAGTATTTCTTTACAATTACGTTAGTTTCTCAAGGAAAGAACAAAAACCTTTATGAGGAAATACAAAATTAAATGGAACTCCTCTTATAGTTCATTTTCAGCGAGCAACTAATCATTTGTTAGGTATTAGGCATAACAGACTAGTTGACAACTAACAGTTCCAAAGCTAAGTCGCTGTCCCTCTCTTTCGAAAACATTTTGTTTTATTTACACACTTTTTGAAAATGACAACGATTTTCAAGGAAAGTTAACTTTTGTAATATAGGATGACAGAAAAACTCATTCAAACGCCTTAGAAGAGCCTAAAAATTCAGATTCTTCTTAGGTTAAGTGTAGTAAGCTTAGCATGTGTTATTCAACAGTGTTGAAGAAACATGGTTTATTCGATTCCAAAAACACCGTTAAAATCTTGCTCGAAGATCATTTTCATGTGATCTTTGAGAAGCTGAGCGTTCGGGTATAAGGGTATCACGATTCTATTGAAGCAGGTGTGTGCGGTAATGAAACTTTGGTCCTTCACGTATTTCGTGCTCTCAATACAAAATTTCGATAGAGCACCTCTATTGCTTTCAAGTACCCTATAGATCACCATATAAGCGCTATTCCAAACGGGAAAATCATACCTAAACCCTTCGACTGGCACTCTGGTCGAGCCTGTACAAAACTGAAGTATTTTTGCGAGCTGTTTCTGGTCGTACGTCTTCATTTCCTGCCAAAACCATTGGACAACATCATGAGTTTTATGGAATGAGCCTTTGTAGATAGTATTCGCTTCCCAGTCTCCTACATCGATGAATGGCACGCCAGCGATCATCATCTCGAGCTCTTTGGCTTCAAATACGGATAATTCTTGAATCGGTATCGCCTAGAAAAAGCCTCGATTAATCACTTTGTAAGCTTTCAAAATTTACTGTGGCGACTCCATTTAACAGAGCGTTTAGTTTCTTTTCAATTCTTTTCTGTCCAATCCATTCAACTCTAATAGCCAATAATCAACTCAAAGCACTGAAGAGTTTCATACAATAGTTGGATATATTCGTGTTTATTCTTGTCAGTGATAAGTTTCTTCGCTCCATCAGGACAAAGCTCTATCACTGGCTCATCGCGACTTGGCACAACGAAATACTCTTGGAATACATCAGAGCCGTCGATGGTATTTTCTCTGAGGTAAAGCAGCGAATTGTACATCTGATAGAAGGTTCACATCATGGGAATTATAATGAATAATACTGGAGTGTCTAGAGACTGAAGGTCTTCCAACGTGAGAGGTTTTCCGACCAAGTACTTCAGCGTACAGTCATCCAAATGCACATTCAAAACCACGCGCTCGAAGAGCGCTTTTCCAATAACTCTGCCTGCAAACTCAAAAAGATCCAACGTTGCATCTGAATTGTCTAATTTCGGGTTGATTGTATATGTGAGTTCAGGATTATCTGCCTTGATGAAAATTCCTAGAAGCCCATTTATTTGAGAAATCTCCACCAAAATTACCAGGGTCAGGTTTTACTAATTCCTTCAAAATCAGACTCATCCATTCTCGAAGCAGCCCACCTGCATCGTTGACTTTCTCATCGTTTTTGAACTCAACTTTCACTTCCTAATTTTGAGAGATATTCAGCAAATTTGCTCTTTTTCCAGCAGGAATATACTTTAAAAAGGTTGCATTTTTTGATATTTTTAACAGACGTCTTCAACAAGTCGTCACGATCTACCCTCAGCATATCGGCGCCTGCAGTCCAAGGAATTCTGAACCTTTCCACATTAAGTCGGAACCATTTTTTCTTATCTTCAAATCTTAGTTTCGATGCATCTCGCAGTGGCATTTTAGCCAATATATGGTTCGTAAAACCTGCAAAAGCAAAGACAAGGTGGTTAAAACTAGAATTGGATGCGAAACTTACGATTTTGTGCTTTTTCTTTCACCCAGATGTAAGTATGGTCTGTATTTTCCTTCTTAACCCAATAAAATTGCTCGTCTCTTTTCGCCTCATTTGGATTTGCTGTGATAGGGAGTCAATTGGCTGGTTCTTGAGTAAAATAGTTACTTAATACTCTTATCTCTGCTGATTCTGCTTGTATTGTGATGAGATGTTGATTTCTGGGGTTTTCCGCGCCATTCATACAATTGTCCATATGTTGATTGATCTAATCAGGTAAAATTGGAGGGAATTATGAGAAATTGCTCAGAATTCAGATGAGTTTTACGTCTTCGAAAGTTGTATAAGGATCGAATCGATGCCGACACCTCGGGCAAGTCATAACTTGACCTATATTAGCTGGCGCAGTTCTCCTCCTCTCACAGCAAGATTTTAGGCCTCGTTTAACTTTCCTCGGGCAGTTTCCCATGAAAATAGGGTTATTTAATTTTCTTGTTCCAAACGAATAAACGCAAAATAAAGCTCATTACGATCTCAGCAATTTTTTTTTGATTCCTTACTTTTTGTATACGAAAATTTTACTGATCTCGTTAAGAACCGGCGTAATTAAGTTGATGCTATTGAAAAGGCAAAAATTTTCGAGAGCTCTTAAGGAAATAACACATGAAATCTGAATCATAAACCTCCAAAAAGAGACTTATTATTTGGAATGTTTTATGATGAAGCTGGTATAAATTGATTCTGGAGAGCTTATCATGAGAAAAAGAGCTTATCTTCAACAATTTTGTTATCTTCATGTACTTTTCTCTTATTCAATGATAATCTATTGATTTCGCAGGACATATTCTAATACTTGCCATTTTTTTTTTAATTCTTTTGGCTGGGGACGCTGGAGAAGATACCAAAAAATAATAAGGCAATACTTGCCATCCATTACTAAAAAACCCTAACTTCATAAAGTCCATGTTTTCTTATTCTCTCTTGTTCATCATGATTAGCGAGCAAATTAAAGATATAAAGAGAATTAGGTATTTTGGCCAAACATAATCAATCTCTTATATAAACGAAAGAACTGAGTAATTCTCGAAAATTAAGGAGCTGAGACGTTTTCTTTTCAGATAGTCTCGATTATTTTGTTAGAAGCAACCGATCTTAAGCAAACATTAAAAGACTAACTTTATAGACTCGACACATTCTGAAAAACAGAGTATAAAGATGATAAAAAGTGCTACGAAAGTCATTCTAACAAGCTGAAAAAGACAAAGAGATCACTATTTTCTGAGCAATCTTTATATTCAGCACAGAACTAGCCAAATTAACTCAATAGGTACTCGCATTTTTTTATTATTACTTGGCATTAAAAAAAATGGCCATTCCAAAGAAATATTCATACAGATGATTTTCTGCCACATTTGTAGTGTTGATTCCACAAAATAAAGACTCCAAACTAGTAAGATTCCTCTCATATCAGATTTATTTTATTAATTATTCTTCCAGTAAGCTCGTAATTAATTAATTTATTTATTCAGAGCGAATCAAATGGCAAGAGGTCGTGGTGGCCGCGGTTTTGGAGGTAGAAGAGGTCACAGGTTTGGTCATCGAAGTCACTTTCATCATCGTCACTTTGGCGGTGGATGGCACTATCATGGCACTCGTTCAGGCTTTCGAGTCAGATATTACGGCGGCTCCAGCGATATGTCACTAACAATCAACCCGTACATTAATAATCCCAATGTTGTTACACTGTATTGGAATTATTATTTTCATGGTTTCGAAGATACAGATCCTGGCTTCGCTAAAATGGCCTCCGAAGGATATGATCCAACACCAGCGAAAAGAGTGATTGCTGAGCTTCATGCTTTGAGAGATTCGGTGAATTTCAAAGACTCTCCGCAGTTCCCTGGCATATGTGTCTTTATCATCTGTATCATATTCGTCATCCCATTTTTCTTCCTTCTCTGTTACCTAATTGCCAAGCAAGCAGAATTCACGGATGAGGTTGAGGAATTTAAAAGGAGATCACGAGAGATTATCGCTAGACATAACCCAGTGCTTACTCAACACGCCCGCTACAATTTCGAAGCTGGAACCAACTATCCTACTTGGCTTTTTATTCACTTGGTCAGAAATAACCCAGTGAATAACGCTCAAATGGTGGTAGTAAATCCTCCTCAGTTGGTTGTAGTGAATCAGCCACCTCAAATGATGATGATGAATTCACCTCCTCAAATGCTCATGATGAATAATAAGCCCCAGGTGATGATGAATCCTCCTCCTCAACAAATTATGATGATGAATCAGCCTCAAATGGTGAATGCGAATCCAATAATAGTCCAGAGCAGGCCAATTGCCAAAATGTGATGAATCGGGAAACTTTTTGTTAAAACAGAAATATTAAGGGAATTTCGCGGGATATTGGAAATGGATAGAAATTTTATATTGAATACTCAAAGAATTAATGAAAATTTAAAGAAAATATCAATAATGTCGTTTCTCGCTGATATGTATTCATTCGTGGATTCGATAAAAAATTATATGAGCTTCTCATTTTTTCATATATATAAGGTAAAAAAAAAAGGGCCTCTCCTCGTGAAGATTTATATTTACAAGATATCAAACGCTTATCAACAAGGCAACAAGGAAAAGTATATGATTACTCGCAATTCGTACTCCTCTTTCGAGACTAGTAAAGCACTTCAAATTGGTTTCTATTAAGCTGTTGTGCAGCAACCTACCAAAATTAAAAAAATGAAAGAGATTAAATAGATCAAAGAGTACAACCAACGACCAATACCATGAGATCTTTTAGTGAACGCAATTACTCCAACACATGAATAACTAAACATATCCTCGATTAAAATGTATGTATGAAATGAAGTCTTGGTAAAAAAATAATTCCTTTATCAAAAAAGGCTGGTGCTGAAGCTTTTATCTTCTCTCATTTGCTCACAGTAGCCAGCAAAATAAAGTTTGAACATGCAATTATGCACGCCCTTGACCTTGATTATGTGGTATAATTATTAAGAAATATTTCATTGGAGTCAATCCTGAATAAAACAAATGGGCTGCTACCATCATTATAGTGGGGAAATCTTAAGGTTATTATGCTTAACTGGAATCTCACAATCTACGATTATGATGAAGGAATAAAAATGCAGATGGAAGAATGCGATCCAGCGCCTATGAAAGGAGTGGATGGCGATCTTCATACTAATCAGGTGAATTGCAAAAACAAATCTGACGACAAAAATAGTCTTGCTTTATTGATTAATTATAAAAAATTGTCAAATCAAATAAATTCATATGGGCAGAGATTTCGATAGCCTAAACCCAAAATTAGATTGATTTTCATCAGAGTTTTCAAGTCAGGTTGATACAATGAGCAAAGAAAGGCGTGATAATGAGCTGAATAAGAACAAGAGAGCAGCATGTTTCAAGCAATCGTTATATTCAGAACATAAATAACCCGATGCGTCTCGTAGATTTTAATTTTTCGCTGGTATTAAAAAAAAAAAGGGCATTCCTAGCAAATACTCATATATATGATAATGTATCTCGTTTGCTTGTTGACGCCACCCAATAACACCCAATAAGGACTCCAAACGAGAAACTTTCCTGCCACATCAAAATTTATTTTATTAATCATTCTACCAGTAAGCTCGTAATTTATTTATTCTCAACAGCATCTAATCAAATGGCAAGAGGTCGTGGTGGCGGCGGAAGAATCGGCGGAGGAAGAAGCCGCGGTTTTGGTGGAGGTAGAAGTCACGGTTTTGGCGGAGGTAGAAGCCACGGAATTGGTCATAGAGGCCATCATCATATTGGTTTTGGTCATAGAAGTCACTTTCATCATGGCTTTGGCCATAGACACCACTATCATCGTTATCATGGCTGGCGTTATCATGGCTTTCGAGTCAGATATTACGGCGGCTCCAGCGATATGTCACTAACAATCAACCCGTACATTGATAATCCCAATGTTGTTACACTATATTGGAATTATGATCTGCATGGTTTCGAAGATACAGATCCAGGCTGGACAAAGATGACCTCCGAAGGATATGATCCAACACCAGCGAAAAGAGTGATAGCTGAACTTCATGCTTTGAGAGATTCGATGAATTTCAAAGACGAGCCGGATATTCCAAACATATGTGTCTTTATCATCTGTATCATATTCGTCATCCCATTTTTCTTCCTTCTCTGTTATCTAATTGCCAAACAAACGGCATGGCAAGAAGAAGTTGAAGAATTTAGAAAGAGATCACGAGAGATTATCTCTAGACATAACCCTACGCTTACTCAACAAGCACGCTACAGTTTCGAAGCCGGTACCAACTATCCCACTTGGCTTTTTATTCACTTAGTCAGAAGCAACCCACCCGTGAATAACGCTCAAATGGTAGTGGTAAATCCTCCTCAGTTGGTTGTAGTGAATCAGCCACCCCAAATGATGATGAATCAACCACCTCAGATGATAATGATGAACAATCGGCCTCAGATGATGATGAATCCTCCTCCTCAACAAATAATGATGATGAATCAGCCCCAAATGATGATGAATCAGCCCCAAATGGCGATGAACAATCCTCCTCAAATGATGGCTACTAATCCAGTAATGACCCAGAACATTCAAATGGCGAAAATGTAATGAATTGGAAGACTATTTGTGAAATCTGGAATATAAGGACATCTCACGAAGTATTAGAAATGGATAGGAAACTTGATATTAAATGCTTAAAGGAAATCCTTGAGAAATAGGAAACATCAATAATAATCGTTTTCTTGCGAGTATGTATTCATTGGTTGCGTCGATAACAATTACATGAGCTTCTTATTCTCTCATATATTAAAGAAAAAAGGCCTTTCCTTGTGGAGACTTATATTTAATATTTTCCTTGTTTAGCGTAGAATTCCGGCGTTAGTATAGTTGTATTCATCGTGAATACAATGAAAACTGAGAAAATCTTTTGAGAAATAGCTCCCTAAGATCATAGTAACAATATTTGATCCAAAAGCTAGGCTATCAGGTCTAGCAGCCACGAGGACAATAGAGTTGGCCAAAGAAGCCGTTGCTACAGATCTTGAGACATCAGATGAAATTTATCGGAAACTTCTCATCTGAGCATCATGATCATCTGTTCTTCATCATTGCAATTTTTTTTTCAGCTCGTATCGAAAATGAGTCCGAAATTCATTCTTTGGAGCAGTTTAGAAATCGAGAGATATCAAACATCTCGGAAAATATACGATTTGTTACATTTCAGGTTCATCTTTTAGACTCAGTGTTAAATGAATTCTGAGTTAAATCAAATAAGTTTCAACTCAGAAAGTTTCTGAGGTTTTTTCTCATTAATGGCCAAAAAAAAATCAACAATGATGAAATAACTCATATTGCAACGATCACGAGGGATAACATAGACAAATTGAATGTGATTTTTAAGTTTGTGGAATTACTCCAGCACATCAAGGACAAAACATATCTCCAACTAAGCTCTATTGATATAAAAAAGGCATTATTTTATCAACGAATACAAATTATTCTGCTGCTATGCTCTCTCATTTGCTTGCTGAAGCCAGTAAAATGGAGTTTGATCATGCAATCCCGAATACCTTTCAACTTCGACTTATAATCATTAAAAATATCAAATAAGTTATACCTGATAAAATTAAATGGGTCGTCGCCATGTCCATCGTATAATGATCAACCCATATATGGGAAATCCTAACGTCGTTACTATTAACTGGAATCCTGCAATCAATGGATACGATGACAACGATCCTGGTTTCATGAAAATGCAGATGGAAGGATATGATCCAGTTCCAGCGAAAAGAGTGATTGCCGAACTTCATGCTCTAAAAGATCAGATGAATTTCAAAGGCACTCCAGAGATGCCTAACATTTGTCTCATGATTATCTGCTTCATCTTGATCATTC
>ENA-UOUE01001693-UOUE01001693.1-compost-metagenome-genome-assembly--contig:-NODE-1693-length-12843-cov-31.255522_pt1 | contig 12843 bp, 12 predicted proteins | sample MGYA00238146_ERZ747223 | MGnify/ENA primary metagenome ERZ747223 (study PRJEB28781, sample SAMN06268865) | compost metagenome | isolation source: single cell | place: USA: California, Emeryville, Joint... | reverse complement strand
GTGTGTTTACGGCGACTCAAGGAAAATCATCTTCAGTCGTTCAAAATATTGAAAGGCTACTAGGGAGTCTGGTAATTTGACTCTTTTGAGACTGCTTTTATTTTTTTAGTTCTGGTTGTTCTTCTAAACATTTCCAGCAATACTTATATTCAAGTGCTCAACAATCATTTAGTTTTTGGTCTTAAGATAGAAATGAACATAAGAAGCGCCTAATCACTAAATTTTTTGAAGATTCCATGTAGAAGCATAAATTAGATGCAAATTCTTTTTCAATCTTTCAAGCATACTTTAACGATACTTTTCTGTTGGAAAAAATAAGAAACCATGTTGTTGAGGATAGCTTCCTGTTTTCATTGAAACCTACTCACAATGTTCTGACTTCAAAGTATTCACGGCCTCCTTCAAAACTTGAAAATTTATCAACTCCAGAAGGCTCATTTTTTCGAACACCAATAACCTCAAATCTCAGCATCTACACTTCGAAAAAACTCACCTTGAAGTGCGATTCTCACTGAGGTTCGTCTGGAAGAGTCTTGAAAGCGTTGTCTGAGTTTAGCACACCGACAGCGTTGCAAGAATTTTCAGCTTCGGCATTTTCAGATTCACTGGTTATTAAAAATTTATAATCAAGCTCCAATTCCTGCGCCTAGCTATCAAATCAATTTTTCAATATGTACCTGCCTCTTTCTTAAATTATCTAAGCGACTGTTTGTTGAGATTTTGCATCTAGCTCCAAATGACTCAGACCAGACAGAGATCGTTCTATGATCTCCATTAATGCGTTTGGAATTAGTTACCTTTACGTTCTTCATCAGAAAATATACTCACGTACAGATATATATATTCAAATTAATATTTTACGATGGACTAGTTGTGATTGATTTAGAAAAACGCCTGCAAAATTTTCCACATAACTCAATATTTCCTACAAACTGTAATCTTATCCAAGGAAAGTGAACGAAGCGTTCCGCAGGCTTTGCCTTGCAAGGAAAAGTTTCTTAATAAAGCAGAATAATAATATAATTTTGCTTAAATGGCGAAAACTTTCAATAGCGTCCTCACAGCCACGTTCATGGCGTTACAACTAACTAGTGCTGACGAAGCTACGAGCAGGCTTCAAGATTCAATTTGAAAAAAAATTTGGGATTATAAATCTTTCTTCAAAAAATCCGGAACCCATGTAAAATAACCCTAATTTGAAAATATTTCACTGGATCTCCAAAATCAGCTCCTGAATTAATAGTGTCAAATTAAGTCGGGTTATTTAAGGGGCTCAATCTTGAATTATAAATGCTTATGTCAAACAATTAGTCATCACCAAAGATGTCGATTCAAGTACAAAGTGACCCGATCTTTAAGCCTGAGGAGAAGGGATCCTCCATGGGACGCACGTCCCTTGAGAAGAGATCCTCTATCATGAAGATTGCCAACCTTGCGGGAGATCTCATCAATCCTGATGAAATTATACCCGAGAAAAGACCCTCAACGCAGCTACCCGACGGCTCTGTCTACGACGGCGAGTGGATTGACAACCGAAGAGAAGGGTACGGCGTCTGTGTTTGGCCTGATGGGAGAAAATATAAAGGCGCTTGGAAAAATGATAAACGCGAGGGCTTTGGCAAGCTTAGCTACCGCGAAGACTATCTTTGCGATCCCTCAGGAGGAGAAGACGAGGCAACAGTTACCTATCAAGGCGAGTGGAAAGAGGACGAGAAGCACGGTTATGGTGTTGAAACTCGTCTGAATGGTGACCGTTATGAAGGATTTTTCAACAACGGGAAGAAGCACGGAAAAGGGACTTTTACCTGGAGCGATGGGAGCGCCTATGTCGGAGACTTCCTGAATGGGAAGGTAGAAGGCCAAGGCAAGTACACGAGCCCAGATGGAAGAGAGTATGAAGGGTCCTGGGAAGATGGGAAGAAGCATGGCTCTGGAAAGCATATCTGGAGCGATGGAAGAAGCTATGTTGGAGGATACTGCCACGGAAAGAAGCATGGACAAGGAGTCTTCATCTGGCAGGACGGGCAGAAATACGACGGCGAATGGAAAATGGGAAAACAGCATGGAATGGGGAAGTTTACTTCCGCGGATGGGAAGGAGAGCTTGGGACAGTGGTTCGAAGGCGAACAAAGATGGAAGAAACCTTTAAAATAAGGCTTGTTCCCTCTGCGGCTAAAATTATTTTTAATCCAGATTAATTCAGTTGTGGGCCTTTCCACAATCGACACTTTGCTTTTTTTTATTTAATGAAGATTGGAATTGAAAGCACAAGGTTCAGTATATACTTGATTATTCATAGTGTGTAAGCTTTCTATTCTATACTCCATATATCTTAAGTTTATTGTAGCCTCAATACAATAATACTACACCTTAAAATTTAAACTCCCTTTACAAATAGCATATTTATCAATTAAATTTGCAGCTTGTTGAGAGCGAAGTTGTTTTTTTGAGGGGTTATGATGGGGGATGTTTCAACTCATGCTTTATTTCGCATGAATGTTACCGTTTTAAGAATCCAACCACATTTGGAGTTGTTTGGAAATGGGTACATACATATTAACAAATTATGTGTGGATGCCTTATTTGGCTCACCTAAATATATAGAAGATGTGACACGATGTAATCAGGACTTTATAGAGGAGGGTCAGCATCGATATTGCTCTCTCATCTAAACGAAGCGAAGTCAAAAGTGGTTTTTTATCCCTTTCACAATATCATAATGCTGCTTTTTCTTCCCCAACAAAATAAAATAAAGTTGATTCTGGTGTAGTTCGAGTTGTGAGTGACTGTGCATTGATAAACGATATTTGAAAAACAGATGTTATGAGAAAGTAAATTTCATTTGACCAGCTGTGTTTGTCTTCTTTCTGCTCCTTCTTTATTTAATAACTTGGTGTTATGGGGAAAAAATCAAGGAAATTTATATGCTGATTCATGTTCCTTCGCTAAAATATTCAAGATTCTCTCTGAAGGAAAGGAAAAAAAAAACAAACCTCTGTGCAACAAGAAAGTTTGGTGCGGTTACAGTAGTGGTTTTTCTATTGTTTTTATTCTGAATATCCAAGTGTAACTCGCGCCTGATTCATTGGTTACAAATAAATTCCATACGTTCTATTGACCCCATGTATGTAAAAAGAACCGTATATTTTTTGAAATTTTTTTTTTTTCAAAAGTAATGGCTTGTGCTTTGCGAAGATGAGTTGTTTCTTATATAGGAGATGTTAAAATGTATTTCTTAACTGTCCTAGCACTTGATAATCATCCTTATCAAAATATCTTATATATTTATCTATTAATCACCTCCACTCTTATGAAAGAGCCGATTGCCATATCATTTATGAAGATGGATGAGTGGTAGCTTTGATGGATTTAGGATCGAACAAGCTTGAAACGCTCTCCTTAAGTTGTAATCTTCTAATAGCTTCAGCCAACAGGACAGCTTAAAAAAAGAAAACATTTAAGACACCAATGCTTTCATTTTTCGTTACCTATAGAAAGTCTCTTGATTTGAGGAATGGATTTTTCTTCAGGTCTTGATGGAATGGTATTAGTAACAATAATCTTCTCAAGGACAGAGTTTCTGATATTATCGAAGGCGTTTCCAGTGAAGAGACCATGGGTAGCGAAGGCATAAACTCTGTTTGCTCCGAATTCCTTGAGGGTCTTTGCGGCCTCGCAGAGAGTACCCTAATGATTGTTTAAGTAAGTCAAATGCATTTTGCTAGCGGCCTTACAGCAGTATCAATCATATCATCGACCAGAATAACATCACCCTTTGCGACGTTACCGACCAAATGCATAGAAGCGACCTTTCCTGCTTGTTCTCTGTGTTTGATGATCATAGCCAAACTTAACTCTCAGTTAAACGAGACTATCAACGATGAAAACTTACCGACGTCCTTGTGAATTTCGTTTTTGAGCATTTCCTGGAATTTCTTCGCTCTAAGTCCCATTAGGAAAATGAAACTCGTTGAATGTTACCTGGCGACACCACCAGCGTCTGGTGAGACGACGATTGGGTTATCAAGTTTGACTTCTTTGCTTGCAGTGAAGTATGAGAGAGCGACAACGCTGGCTTCCAGGTTATCGACAGGGACGTTAGGGCTGAAGAAACCCTGAATTTGACCACAGTGGAGATCCACTGCAACAACTCTATCAACGCCCATGGTTTCAAGGAGTCTTGCGGTATCAGCTGCAGAAATTGGGACTCTTGGAGCAGTTTTTCTGTCCTAAGCACTGTTAGAGCCCGACCATCAATGGGCTAAGCTTACTTGTCTGGCGTAGCCATAGTAAGGCACAACGACATTGATTCTTCTGGCTGAGGCTCTTCTCATTGTGCTGGTAAGAAGCAACAATTCCATAAGATTCTCGTTTACGCTCGGGCAAGTAGGCTACAGACAAATGTGCCGTCATATAAGCACAATAAGTACACTAACAATATTACCTGGATAATGTAGACATCCTTTCCTCTGATATTTTCGAGTACCTAACAATTTATTTACGTAAAAAGAGCGAACTTGTCGGTCTATTTACCTGGATGCTGACTTCTCCGTCGTTGAATCTACCGACCTTAATCGCACCGAGGTTGACACCCAAATGTTGCACGATCTCTGTGGAGTAGGTTAATTATCTGGTAAAAATGTAATATTACCTTGAGCAAGTGGGAGATTCGCGTTTCCGGAAAATATGGCAACGTTCGAACTATGAAGATAAGGTTGGTTTATAAGTAGAAATTTGAATTACAAGGCTCCAGCAGGGATTTGTCTGTTGGAGTGAATAATATCTTCACGGAGGTGCTTAGACACGGCGTCATCGTCCTCAGCGGCTCTGATGGTTCTGCGGCTATTGTGATAAGCGACGTAACCTCCCAGAAGTGACACTGTGAAGATAGTAGAGTAAGAAGGAGCCTTGAAATATTTTCCGAAAGATTTGAATGCCTTCATTTGGTGCTATTTAAATAAATTTCCTTCAAGATTTTTTTAGATATTGAAATAATTTTTCAAAGTAGGGCTTTAAATGCCGAAAGTGGGAGATAATCTCGATTAAAACAACTAATCAACCCTGATCAGATTTCAAAAAATTAAATAGACAACAAAAAGCGCATGGATGAGATATTTTGTATTTAATTTGTGTTTGATCGGGACATTAAATTTTCTGTGGAGGGGGCCCGTGATCCCGAATAATTATAGATTCTTAGCGTTTGCTATGCCAAGCAATCTTAGTTTCTATCTTGTAGGAGGTGGAATCATACAAGACTAGCTAAGAATAAAAAGAGCTGGTGAAGTTGCAACTCCACCGCCAATCTCATCGAAAAGGATGAGAGTTATGAAGAAATTTGAATCGTGATTGTTACAATTATAAAGTTAATGAATCTTTCTTCGTTAAAGTTTAATAAAATAATTTTTTCATTCTTCGACGAAGAGGGTAGGGAATAGGTGCATATCAACTCCAATTTGACAGCATACAACTCGAATCTGGCAGCATTCAAACTTGAATGTCCAGAGTTTGATGTGTTCGCAATTGACAATACAAAAAGTCAAAAAGTTGACTTCTCTTCCTCAGTGTTATACGTGAGCTGTTATTAAGCAGTCCACTCAAAATTCGATTAGTAGTAGAAAAGCCAGCTTAAGTCGCTCAAACTAAATTCCTCGCATCACATCTTTTAATGCTTAGCCTATTTGCAATGAAATTCACGTCCACTTTTCTTTCTACATTTGAATTTTTTATAAATATTTTGAAGAGGCTGAGACCTCTTCATTCTTTCTACTCACAAGATATTGTCGCAATTCATTGCTTTAGTTTCTAATAGATTCATCGAGTCGCGTACTCCGATTGAAAATTATGTCTTTGAATGGACCTTTCAGCTTTCTCTTCTCGGTTTGTGTCTTTAGTCAAAAAGATTCGATACCAACTAGTGTGTAAATTTTGTTGTATTTGTGAAAATTCTATCTCAATCTGCTTTAGAAATGATGTTCTTTCTTTCTATACACAGTGTATTCATGAAAGAAAAACAAATAAAATATATCTCCAATAAGATGAAGACTGGAAATAACTTCCAATTGAACTGAGAACAAAAGCCAGTGTATAAGGATAACCTAGTTAAAGTCCCTGAGATACTGAGATATCTTTGAAGAATTTCTTTTAATATTTTCTCGCTTCTCAAGAGACATTGGATAGTTTATTTATACAACAAATCAAAAAATCTTGGCTTTAAATGTCCACGCAATACCTGAATCTTCAAGCTGTCGTGCTCGATTAATTCATTGAGTGTTTTGAAAACTTAACGTTGTTCTTTCAACAGAAATGAAAAAAATCACATCATGCTCTCATAGGTAGATGAAATGTTCTCAAAAAGCACCTTCTAATCTAATTTAAAGTTATTAACTTGATCCCTTAAATTGCAGTATGTTTTTAGAAGTTTTCTCTTCTCTGGAGATAGTAACTGGCAACTGTGTTACTGGAAGGCAGTATACCTGACCTCAAATGTAGTAAAATTTCACTTCTTGGGGTCTCCGGCTTGAAATTCATATTCTTCTCTTTTATCTTTGAATTTACCATCAAATCAAACTATGCTTGACACCTCGAGAACGGTTGTCATCGTTCTAAGTTGAATTGATTTCATTCAATTTAATTGTTTTTCTTTTTTTCGATGATCACATTCAAAGAGCACAGTTGCCTTATCATCAAATGGGTCTCAATTAATCTCTGTCATTGATACCTTTGTCTTGCTTATCTTCCAGACAATCTGAAAATTAATGAAATAATTAAACAACTAATGCTCTAACTTCGATTTTCCAATTCGAATAAAACAATTACAAATTTTTCACGCGCTCTCCAAGTTCACACATTCTAACTCTTCTTTGTATGGCCTATCGATGTAAGCTGAGGTCACTAGTCCTATAAATCGACTGATGAATCTTCAGATGGCACACAATGAAGATGAATGAGAAAGGGTAGCAGTAATTCTGGAGTAATGAGTTAGTAAAACATAAGTGCACCGACTGATGAATATCCAGTGTGCTTTTACTTGTTTTTTTCAGAAATTTGAATCGGAGCAAGTATCGAATTTCACAGAACTTTTGTAATCTAGATTTCCTTTCAACGAACGATATTATTTAATATAAAATTCGATTTTTCGTAATCTTTCTATACACTCATCCTTTATATTTATGGGTTTTAATAGTCAGTACATTGACGATTGCTTATAAAATATTCAAATTTTATCAGTTTATGATTGCTTGGTATCCAGTAGCGTTCTCATTAGTTCTAAAAGAATTCGTTGGAGAAGTTTTGTGAATTATGAGAAACTGAATGGAGAAAAATTGATTGTTTCCGGTGCAATAGAACGTTTTTCTAATTTTATACCTGAAAAACTTTTTAATAAATAATCGGACGATTGGAGGATCTTATAAATTCCAATGTTCTCAGAAAAAATTAAAAGAAGGATTTTTATCATATAAGGAAAATAAGAGCAACCAAATGGTCTGATTACTGGAGAAGCGTCTGGAATTATCGGATTCAAACTCAAATTAAAAAAGAGAGCCAAACTTTCAATTTAGATATAAAAACTAACAAAAATAAATGAAAGACAAGCAGGAGCGGCCAATAGATTGGGAAAAGGCCATCAATTACCTGGGCGGGGATCAGGAGACAGCAATATCTCTGCTGGAAAAAGCAGACGCAGTCTGCTTTGACGATCTCCTGCCGAAAATGTACGACTCGCTTCATCATAAACATTGGGACAAACTCTCCTCGCAAGCGGCAATCTTGCGCGATTCATGCAGGTACTCCAATAATATATTCAAAGATATTGATTTGAGTAATGGGGTTTAGTTACATGGCTGCAGAGAATTTAGTCAAATCCTGCTCAGATCTAGAAAAAGTATGTCGAGAGTCTAATGAGTTACAAGAGGCCCATTTGCACAGTCGACATGATACCCATCGAGACGAAATACTCATTAATCAAAGTTATTTGGAAGTGCTTGGTGAGGTCAAGAAAGTGAAGAGCTCGATTTCTGAAATTATTCATAAACCAGCCGATTTCAGCTTGATAGAGGAACAGGGTAAGGTGATTTATATTTTACGGGATTATTAATAGGTTGCTTAGAAAAAAAATTGAAGGTACAGTTGGAAACAGAGCAGATGCATCAATGTTGTGGATGCATGATATTCTGATAGGTAGGGGTTCTCAAACGTTCATGAGATGACATGCAGGGCATGTCATGTCCCAAACACAGTTTCTCCTTTCTTTGCTGAGAAATTTTTTGTTCTAAAGAAGGTTTGTTTCTCAGCTAATTTTTATAGAAAGTCTAAACAAAACATCTTTCTATTTCTTTAGTACTTTTCTTTCCGTATTTGCTTCATATGAATTTCAATTAACGTTTATGCCATTATAGAACTAACACAACTGCAATTTTGAGGAATAGAGTAGTAAGAGATTTATGTATGTGAATAAGAGAATTTTGCTTAAGTTAATCGACGAGTTTTTCTGAATTATGGTATGTCAAAGAACACAAATGAGTTTGAGTACGCGCAAGTATTGTGCATGGTGAATTAATATATGCCGGTATGAAATCATATGTTAAGAGAATTGTGCTTTATTGCTAATCCCAGTATCGTCAGACATTATGTGGACTGAACGAATGTGACACGGCGATTCAATCCAACGGCTTTTCAAGGAAATTCTTCAAAATTTCTTGGCTTGTCTGATCAATGAGCTCATAAATTTTCACTTTCGAATCTCTAAATCAATGCCATGCTATATTAGAAGGAAGCTCTTGAATCAGAAGGAAGAGTTCATCAGGAAATCCAAAATACACCACTACAACTGTAGGTAATGGAATAGATTTCGCAGGGATCCAGCTCAGCAGCATGCATATTCCGATAGTTGATTTCCTTGCTAGTATATGTTTCAATGCAATTTTGTCAACAGAGAAATTACGAAATGATATGCTGGAATTTATACTGCAATATTTTTCAAAAATTTTAAATCAATTAGTTATCTTTCAAAGAGTTTGGCGATTATTCCAAATATGTCCGATAAATCTTAAATGGACCTTTTGCTCGTTCAATTTTATTAGATATTTCTCATGAAGCCGATCTAATTCGCCGCGCATTTTCCTCAAAACTTCACTGTAATCTACTTCGAAACAGCTTAAAAGTTTCTGAGATTGAAAAAGTGACATTTTCTGAATGCAACAATTTGAATTTTCTGCTGATTTGTTGCTGTTTTTTCAATCAAATGTCACAGTTCAAATTACCATTCAAAGAGAGTTGAGTTGGTGCTTATATTTGTTAACATAAAAGATTTAGTAAGAAAGATAGGAACGAGAGTTCTTTTATTTTAAATGTGAGTTTAACGAACATTCTTTTGAATCTGTTAATATTACAATGGCAATCTGTCATTGTCAGAATCTCAACGTGCCTTCCTGAGAAAAAAAATATCGAGATTTCGAACATGAAGATGAAAATTCTCAAGTTGAGGGAGAAATAAAAACTCCACCGAATGCAAATATAACTTTAAACGCAAAACTTTGCACATGAAACATCAGCTTATTGCATCAAATATGAGCATTACTTTTTAGTAAAGTCAAAAAAGGATGTTAAGTTTTGACACTTGATGCATAGGAGGTATCTATTTTCAGTATTCACTACCCTTCCTATTTAGCATATGGAACTCAAACTTCTTTCCTCTGAAACACAATATAGATAGATTAAAGTGATAATTTCCTCTTGAAGCGAGCTAACTGACTGGTTTTCCAAGGAGAGCTAAGATATCCATTTAAAAGGAGATCGGAGTCTGTCTTTTTCCCACGCTTTTTGTGAAAGTAATCTAACTTTTTGTATGAGACACTTTCAAGTTCAGAATATTGAGGAGGCCATAGTTTCGAATACAAAGCTGGTATTCTATTTTTCTCAATTTTTCTAGAGACAAAAATTTAATTTTGCTTGTTTTCAGAATATTAAATTACTGATGATAGAGTCTAAACGGACGCTCAATGATTCGAGAGTTGGAGTTCTTGACACTTAGTGAATAGGCACTAATTCAAAATTGGATAGAAATGAACCAGCGCGTTCGTTTATGAAAATTGTTCGTAAAAGAGCACTTTTCGAATATTTTTAAATAATTAATATTCAATGACGAAGATGGAATTGTGATCATTCGTAAAATTCAATGTATTCCAAAAAAGTTTAATAGAAGCATTTCTTATTCAAAGAACACAAGAACATATTAAACGGATGGATTTCTGCAGACCAATGAGCTAATCGAAAACCCCACTTAATATTTTTTAAAACAGGATACCAAGAGAGATATTTCTATTGAGAACTATAAGCAAACAGATGAGCTACAGGAAGGAAAAGGCTGTCAACTGGGAAAAAGCCATGAGCTACTTGGGCGAAGGCCACGAGACGCTGCCGTCATTACTTGCGAGCGCTGATTCGGTTTGCTTTAATGAGGTTCTGCCGAAGATGTACGACTCTTTGCTCTACAAGGCTGGAGTTCGCTCTCAAAACTCTCTGCGCGATTGCGTGACTTATGCAGGTACCTAGATAACCTATTTTTCAAGATTTATAAAAATGATTAAGTTATCTGGCTGTTAATGATCTCGAGAAATCCTGTCTGAATCTCGAGAAATTATGTCATGGAGCAGGTGAATTACAGAAAGAAAAGCCACTCATCCAGTATGAGTCTCTCAGAAATGAGATTTTCATTGTCGAGGCCTTAGTACTCTATTCTCGACTGTAATTGTTTTTGCAATTCATGAAATCGCCGAACTTTTGAGTTGAGCAGATATTTGTTAATTATTTCAGATTTATGTTGATTGATGTCTGAAATCCTCCATCATTAGATTGAAACCGATATTAAGATGAATCTTTTTTCACGATAATCTATGGCATGAATTAAACTATTTTCTGAAACCAGCAGAAAGCTGCTGTCAAATAATGTATGTTGTGTTGATACGGAATGCGAAACTGCATTCTTACTGTTATTGTAAAGTCAAAATAATGTAGAGCTCACTTCTCATTGTTTCTACCCTCAAATATCATCAAGGCCTATAGGCTGCTATACTGTGAAGAACAAATATATTTCAAAACTAGTTAGAATATTCCTAATTTTGAAGTAATTGCATTAGAAATTTATAGATTTAAGAAAATATTCGATTATTCCTAATTACCCAATTTAATTTTATTGGTAGTTCGAAGTGAAAAACATACGTTTCCATGAATTGTCAAAGTTGATGGACTGGCTGCTGACCCGGAAAAGGCACAATGGGATGTTTTACCACCAAAAGTTAATGAGAGAATGATCATTTGAATTTTGTTTTGAGAAAAATCATTTTCAATACAAAAGAACAGTTTTCATTATTCCTGAAAAATAGAAATTATTTAGTGATTAATATATATTGAGGACATTTATTTAACCCAATGTTTACAATATTTATGGAAAAAATTAATAGAAGGAATTTTTCCTATACAAAGGAATTTCGAACACACTGATGTCCGAAATTAGGAAGATGGATAGATGCCTTATTATCAAAATCGATTATAAGAAAAGAACGAAAATTTAATTTTGGTCTTGTAACAAACCAAAGGATGAGCGCCAGGAAGGAGAAGGCTGTTAATTGGGAAAAAGCTATGAATTACTTAGGTGAAGATCATGAAACACTGTTCACATTGCTTGAAAATGCAGATTCAGTTTGTTTTAACGACGTTCTGCCAAAAATGTACGATGCTTTGCTACTTAAGGATTGGAATGCGCTTGCAATGTTGTCTGTGCGATTGCGTGACTTATGCAGGTATTCAGCTAATATATAATTAAGCATGGTTTATCAATGCTGTTTAGTTATCTGGCTGTTGATGGTTTATTGAAATCCTGCCTGTTTCTTGAGAAGATTTGCTATGAAACTATTGAGTTACAAAAAGTGGAGTCCCTTGTTTATTCTCTCAAGAATGAAGCGCTCATTATAGAAGCTTACTTGAATATGTTGGAAGAAGTCCGACGAGTAAAGAAATCAATTGCAGAAATAATCGCTAAACCAGCAGACTATACCATCATCGAAGAGCAAGGTAACAAATGATTTCTGATGAAAGAATGAATAGGTTAAATAGAAAAAACATTGAATGCTCAGTTCTCTACGGAATCGATGGACCATTGTTGTAAATGTGCCATATTCTAATGAAAAATCCATGAAAAACCTTATTGGCACAATATGAGCCAAAGACAGAGGAGCCGTGACAAAGAGTCAGATTTCAGTAAAAATTTTCTCCACCGCTGAAAAAAAGATAGATTTGCTGGGTTAGATGCTAGAAAGTCGAAACGAAATGACTTGTATTTTTTCTTCATTCATTGAGAACTAAACCATATGCACATGAGATTGATTAACAATAGTGCTATTCTTTGATTAGTTTTGTAAATTATTGATTCTTATCTTTTTCCTGTTCTAATAATTCATTGAATAATCATGATAAGTCGACCTTCGCTGAATCTATCCTGCAAAATGACGGCCTAAGTTTTTCAAAATAGCATGTATCAGAGAAAGCATTTTCTCCTTTGCAGGTATTTAGCAATATTTCTGCTGTAAAGAGCTTAGATCTTGCGTGCTCCTGACAATGACTCTAGATTTTAGTTGAAGGACAAGCATTTGGTTCTACTGAAGATTAAGCAATCGGCCACACAGTTTATCTTTTGATTCATCAGTAATGATGTCAATTCGTGATCATTGAATCAGTTTTTCGGAAATAAATGAGGGTATTAACTTCCTTAAAGAGAGTATACATGTGACATGGGATGAGAGAAGCCAATGAGCAATATTCTCATCAAATTCATGCATCTCTAAAGTG
>ENA-UOUE01001691-UOUE01001691.1-compost-metagenome-genome-assembly--contig:-NODE-1691-length-12853-cov-3.274108_pt1 | contig 12853 bp, 12 predicted proteins | sample MGYA00238146_ERZ747223 | MGnify/ENA primary metagenome ERZ747223 (study PRJEB28781, sample SAMN06268865) | compost metagenome | isolation source: single cell | place: USA: California, Emeryville, Joint... | reverse complement strand
TTACAACTAAAATGATTCCATTGGTAAGGCTGAGTGCTGTCGTGACATTGGGTCTGGACTCGAAAGTGAGATTAGTTAGTATGAGAAAAAGATACCAAGCAATCATTGGCCCTGCAGATCCCAAAAGTGACATGATACTCATTGAAGATGATGCTGCTGTCCTTTGCTCAACCTCTGACGGGACTTTAACTGCCTATAACCTGAGGACTGGAGAAATAATGTATCAAATAAATCTCGATATAACCAGAAAGCTGGTAAGGGTTAAAGAGAAGGAAATGATCCTGGCTGCAATTGAGGGTGGAAAAATTGTCTGTGTTTCATGGCCTGGGCTCAACCTCCTTACGGAATTTATTGTATGTGACGAAAAAGAATTTATTGTGAATTTGGTTTACTATTCAAAAGAAGATTCATTCGTGACTGGTACCAACTATGGAAAGGTTCGATTCTGGAAGTATCAATCGCCGTTTCCGATTATTGAAAAATCTGTGACTACTCGACAAGGAAGCATAATGAGTGATTTCAAGCATTTGAAAGAATGGAACTTATTGGTGGCGATTGGAATAATGCCATTTGTTGGACTTTATCGATTAGACAAAGGTGGAATTGAGGGCTGGTTCGCTGATAAATTGTTCTTGACTGAGGAGAATATGGGACTCTTTCTGCCTTAACACTGTGTTAACAAAGCAAAATTAAAAATGATAGCATACCAGCACGACAGCATATTTGACAGACTTGAATAGATCAGGCTGGCAAGCTATTCCCCTTTCGATCTAATCAAGTGATACGAAAAATTAGTACGGAATGAACTTTTTTTTATAGATACGGTTTTGGAGTCCAATTGGGTGAACAGAATCCCCACACGATCTCCCTGAATTGCTCTTTCGACAGGCTTTTTGAACATTTGTATAGATTTAACCTTTTTAATCTGTTTGAGGTCTGGAAATTCGACTTCTTGACCTGCTTGCACTTGCCCCTGAAGCACTGTTCCTGTGACAACAGTGCCTTGTCCTTTGATGTTAAAACAGTGGTCAATTAGATAATAAAATGGGCCAGATTTGTTTCTGTCAGGGAGTGTCATCGTATTCACTAGCGTCTGCACAAGCTCATCAATCCCTATCGTTTCTTTTCCTTGCTCATCAGCTCCAACAGCAGCAGCAACCGGAACGATCTGCACGCTACCTCCGAATTTAGTCTTCTCGAAAACTTTCCTAAAAGCTTCAATTTTCTTCATTATTATTTCTCCTCGGTTTTCTTTCGGAAGCATATCGACCTTATTCAGAATCACAATGAGCTTTGGCATCATAATCTCACCTTGACAAAACAGTTGAAGTAAATGCTATGAGGTTTGCGATATGTTCTTACCGATAACCAAACACTCCGAAGTTTGTGTCTGAATGCCTTTCGTCACATCGATTACAAGAATCATCATGTCGATGATTGATGCACCTCCGATGATTGTTTTTATCAGTGAAGCGTGTCCAGGACAGTCGACTAGGGTAAATTGGACGTATTTGAGGGGCACAGAGGAGAATCTCGCAGAAGGAAATTTTGTAAAAAACGCTGAGAACCCTAAATCGAGGGTGATTCCTCTTTCTTTGCTCTGAGGGTGCTTATCTAGAGCAGCTGTCGAAGCGATTGTGGTCAGCGCTCGGCATAACGATGTTTTGCCGCTGTCAATATGACCCATAACACCTTATTACCGTGAGTTATTATGATTAGTAGCGCGAGAAGTTTCTGAATACCGACGCTTATATTGATGCAGGAGTTGAGATCAATCTCTTTCACCTCTTCTGGAGTTAAAAGCCATTTTGCTTTATCTGCTTCCATTTTCTAATTTATCTTTTCTGATTTTAGGAGCCTTAATCTGATTGGTTCAATATTTCAAAGAATTGATTTTTTCAGGATGGGGTAAGAAATATTAGATGTGCTGCTCTGACTGATTCGAAGATTCAGGAAAGCTCTAAAAAGAAGCTGATAACTTTGAGTACTAAATTCAAGTTATTTTCAGGTAGAAACGGGAATGATCAATATAGATTGAAATTAGGAGAAATTACGACGAATAAATGAGTAGCAAACAGCTAGACAAACTATCACTCAAGCTTTTTTACGAATACATTAATAACAATATAAATTACACTCTGAATTTTAAAATAGGTAATTAACTATGGGGTAGTAGTAGTCGTCATTGTTCCCAAAGTTTTTTGTGAATTATCAGCATTCATTTCAGTTAGTTTTGAATTAGATTCTATTGATAAAACTCACAAATTAATTAATTGCAAACATATATGGGAAAATTTGTAAGTCGTTAAAGATTCAGAGGGAGATGCAGAGCCTTTTTGAGAAGTAATTTTTGTCTGAGAACTACCGTCCATAAAATCCAAACGAAAATTGTTCAATATATATACAGGTAAAGTGGTTTCTCCTTCAGCCTCTTCGATCGAAAGACGGTTAAAAAAATTTCTTGTGCGAGTTTGAGACTCAATTCACAAAATCCTTTTAAATTTCACTCACTCTTGGCTTTTACAAGCTTCTTTAAATCAGACTTAGTAATATTATTCACGGTCCTTTCAGAAAGAACTATTACTGGAAGAGAAGAAGATTAAAAATAAATCAATTGTACCTCATAAGTTTTGCTTGAAAAATGAATGAAAGCTTCTGAACAACTCATACAAATCTCTCACTGCACGAAATTCAATTTTTAAAAATTTGAATTATTATGTGTAACGCCATGAAATTGGATGATCAACGTTCCTGAGTTTCCAACACTCAAGGAATGTCATGTCAGAAAGAAACTATGAAATATCTATGATTTCAATAAGCAGTCAATACCCTTACTTACCTTCTTTGAGGACAAATGAATCTAGACAAAGCTTAAAGCTACTCCCTTGAAAATGTAACGAAGCAGACCAATTTATGTTTTCAATGCCGAGACCAATGGTGGTATGATTGGATCCATGAGGTCGGCTGGATGGGTTCATTATTTCTACATTTGAAAAAAAAAAATGTTGATTTTATTTTTGACGTGTGAGCTGTCGAGTTGAGGGTTGGTGATGTGTTATTAGCGGCAAAATAAGCTGAAAGATTGGCTGGTATCAATTACTTCTCAGGAAGTGATGGAGTCAACTCTTTTTCCTCCAAAGTTCACGAGTGCCAGCTGCCAACTTAAAACTCCAATCAAAGGCTTCATAAACTTTTTAGAAGAGTGCAGTCGCGCATAAAATCAAAGCCTGACAGAATGTAACAAGTCGAAAAGTACCAATTCAAATTTCTGCCACATTAGCAATTTATCAAACTGAAAATAACTAAACCAATGAATAAATAGCGAAGTGTTTGAAAAACCCGAAAATCACTCTGTTGCGAGAATTTCAACAATTGTCTGTAACTTCTATGGATAAAAGCAACAATAGGGTTTTTTTGTAATTAAACTGCAGTTAATCAAAATTTAAAAAGCTTCCGGGTCTTAATGAGGGTTCTTTGTGTATTTATGATTAATGCTCTGAGCGTTTTATTTTAAAGTTGCTTTATTTAAGAATTATAATTTTAAGTTTTTTCCTCTTCAAATTGGCACCTGAAACATGCTTTTGAAGAACCGAAAAAATTTGTACGATGAGACCGTGTGGGAGAGGTTCGAGTCTGGGGTCAAGAGACATGTAACTCATATCTGCTCAATTCTTTATGAATTATAATGCCTATAGACATATACTCTAATGCACGAGCTACTTCAATCCCAAATAACTTCTTCTCTACTCTATAAGCTCCTGATAACGATAGAAACAGTTCAGTTCCTCTGGTTCTCTGTTCACTCCAACTTCGCTTTCCTATGGAAAAGCGAAACTGCCACCATCTTTAGAGACGCTATTAAATATCTTCAGGTAATTAGTGGCCATCCATTTCATACTGACTCATTAATATTCCTAGTTTGACGCCTTACTTAATACAGGGAATGAAGTCTTCTTCGTCACAACGTTATACATAGCGTTTGGCCTCCAAATTTTGCTTTTCTTCATTCTTTTGATCCTTGCGATCCGATTGGCCCACAACAAGAAAAAATCTTCAACTTTCTTGACTTACACATTCAAGTTGGTGAGCTTCTACATCCTCCTGAGCAATACCATCCTCGGGATTCCCTTCTTCGACGTCTTTTTCACCGCTCTCTACTGTAAAGACGATGATGGAGTCCATAAAGGAATGACTTGCTACAGCGGAATCTATTTCCTGCACCTCACGATCGCTGTAGTCGGGCTCCTCTTCTTCTTAGGGATGAGCTTGCTGTTTTCTACCCTATTCATCGACTTGAATCCTAGCTCTCAAATCCCTTTCGCTTCTCCTCAAACAAGGATCGACCTCTTCAAGCTTGCAATGAAGATTGGGATTCCCTTGTATTTCGTCTTGGACTATTACGTAATCTAATATTCCTCCTATCTATTGACTAAGTTTGTTTTCTCTTCCCTCAGGCAAACTTTACCAAATACTTCATTGCGATTGTACTCGCAGTCTACGTCATTCTCCTTCTTCTCCGTTACAATAGTCCGCCTTACTACAACAGATCTGTTTACAACTATGTGATTTTTTGTGAGAGTATGGTCTTCTGGGCCACAGTGGGTTCAAATTTTCATGCTGTAACCGTCCTTTCATTTTGCTTTTCTAATAACACCAATAGTTCTTGGATTTTGGCAATGCTGACGATACTGGACTCTTGTTCGTCCTCGTTGGGGCTCCATTCGTCGGAATGGCCTACTATAGAATCACTCAGTGGAAGAAGATGAATGTTATGAGAAAAGACATAAAATCTCTCAAGAGAGATACAGACATTGAATACTATATCAACGTCCTCACCACGTTAATAGAGAACAGAGGTAAATTCTTTCAACCGTTATACTCCTTGATGACCGACCAATCTTCTTTTCATTTAGAGAAACCCCAATCTAGAATCCTCCTGGAAGGAATCTTGAAACTTCATTTCCGTTATGGTAACGTCAAAAAAGAGGACAGCGTTTGCTATCTCCTGGCACGCGACTTGAACAAAGAAGAGGATGTCAATGAGAAGACTCGGCTTTGGTACATGTATGTGAGAGATCTCATGATTGACGCTCTTGAACGTTTCCCGAAGAGCGGCCGGTTGCATATGCTTTACGCTTACATCCAGCACGAGAAGTTGAAAAATAAATATAAAGCTCTATTCGAAATGATGATCACCGAAGAACATAAACCAAATGTCCAAGAAGAATTCTCGATTCAGAGATATAAAAGCATCATTGAGGAGGAGATGATCGAGAACGATATTCGCAATACCGAAACCAAAGGCTTGGACGTTAATATCATCGTCCATTTCCAGAATAAGTTCGTGATATTCCAGAACAACGTCGAAAAATCCGTCAATTTCCATCTTGATTTCTGGCGCGAGCTCCTCGAAGACACTCCTGATATCCACAAACTTCAGAGCCTTGGAAGTAAAATCACTAACCAAGTTGAAGCCACAAAAGACCAATTCAGGGTTTTGAATGAGATTAATCCTAATCATATCAAATGTCTGCATATCTACGGCAATTTCCTCAAAGATATCGTTAATGATGACCAAGAAGGACAACGAATCCTCGAGAAGGCTGAATATGTCGATAAGAACTCCATGATGAGTAAGCAATTTGTGGATAACGACAGATTGAAATACGGAGAAAACTCTAACACATGCATCATTACTTGTTCAGGCAACTACAACGAGATGGGTATCGTAAAGAACTGTAATAACGAAGTTACACGGGTTTTGGGAATGTCAAAATTCGAACTCATTGGTCATAATATCTCTGAGATTATGCCCAAGGTTTTGGGTGACAAACATAACGCTTTTATGTTTAACTACTTCGAAACCTCTGTTGCTCGAGTCCTAGGGAAAGAAAGACTAGTGTTTCCTATCAACAAAGCCGGCTATCTAGTCCCTTCGACCCTCATGATCAAAATTTTGCCTAATCTTGACGATGGGATTAAAATTGTTGGTTTCTTAAAGGATATCGAAACTGAAGGTGCCTTTTCGAAGAACGAGGCTGACGCTGAGGAACGGGTCCATTATCTGATCTACGGCGCTGGAGAGGGAGAGAATTTGGTTTATGGTATTAATGAAAGCTGCTATCAGTCATTTGGTATCCCTCCAAGCTTAATCTGGGGAAGAAATACAAAAAACAATGATCTGGACATTGATGCCATCCTTCCAGAGCTCGCTACGGTGAACCCTGAAGAATTAACTGGAACAGGAGGAGCTATTCTCCATATAGACACCTCAAATCTTCATTCGGATTACATGCTAGGGAACGTTCATACTGACAACGAAAGCGATTATAATAATAATGCGGAATCAGAGCAAGATGAAGAAGATTCAGAGATGCAGAAGGGAGAGTAACTTTCAAAATTAAATTTAAGAGAGACTAATTATTCTTATTTAGCAAAAGAGCTCACAGATACCGAAAAGCTAAGATTAGGGCGATGCTTGTACAAGACGAGAAATATGACGAAACAATCATCAAAGTCCTTAAATTTGTCGAAGTAACTGATGCTGAAGAGATTAAAAAAGAGAAGAGCAACGTGAAAGAACAAGAAGAAGAACATGAAAAAGACAAAAAAATTCTAACTGAAGCTGAAGCTAGTGAGTCTTTATCATGATGTAGGTTTATTTATTTCTTTTCACTTAATAGATCCTGACGAAAAGCAAGAAAATATGAATGAATCTCTGAATCAAAGTGATAAAGAATCATCCATTTCTGCTGGCACAGTGAATGATGAATTCCGTGCGATAAAAGAATCAAAGGCAGTTATCTCTGAGAAGAACGTGCCAAAAACTATCAAATGCCTGAGAAGAGCTGTTTTATTGCTTTTCTTGATCTGCATTACTATCGCATGTAACAAAGGATTCTATCAATTTGCTCAACTTAAAAACAATTAGCTGTTGAGTTAGCTTACCGATTCCTTCAAAGAGACGCGATAGAAGAAGGCATGAACGCTATCTATACAGCTTATAATCGTACTGATGTAATGGCTGACATGCTGTATCAAGTTCGACAGCTCAATCTTCTTGCAACGTAATTCAAAATTGTCTAAACCTCCCCCTCACAAAATTTGTCATATCTAGTGGCATCTTGGACTCGAGCTTGACTAACGCGACTGAGACCACGATAAAGAACAGTCTTATCACTCTCATCAATAACCTGCAAACAATCCAATTCGCCGTCATCCAATCGAGTATAAATATGGAGGCCAGGTCCGGCTTAAACAATACAGCTGTGTATGATATTTCCTCGCTGTTGCAAGGTAGTACAACGCAAGTTACTCCTACTTCCTTCAACGATGCTATGTTCCAATTGATTACATCAGCTTCGTCTGTGCGTAACTCATCCCTGGCAAGTTTTGCAGGCTCCACCGAAGTTGAATCGACTGTGAAGAACTTTTATTTCGTTATGACGAATGGTCTTGGTAACTTGAGAACTGGTGCTGAGAACGATTCGCTGAATTACTACAACTTCTATTACGACGATCTGAATACATTTAACATCGATTTCGCTGTTATGATGGCCTGTGGAATCGCATGCTTACTGTTCTTCGAGTTCCTTCTCATTCCTATCGTGTTCTCTGTTCAAAGAACCAATAACAAGGTGCTCTCACTCTTTGGTTATATACCAATTTCAGATATCAATGAACTTGCAAACAAATGCGAAAGGTTCATGGCGAATAACTTAGAAGAAAGAACCGAGAAAAGGGACAATTCTTTTGAGAAAAGTCGCGAAGAAGATGAAGAAGCGCTTAATAGATCAGAGGAGGAGGACGAAGGGGAGGAAGAAAATGAAGTTAATAGCTCGCGTAATAACGTAAACACGAGCTATGTAGGGAATAGTCATGACGAATCCATGACCAACAATGTAAATGCTACCATAAACACCGAAGGAGAAGGTATCGAAGGTAGAATGAAGGCATACAAGCCTGGTCAAACCGTCGGAAGTCCAGCAAATCAGATGTTGGTTAGTGCCAATAGAAATTTAGGCATTCCATCTGTGAATATGACCAAGTCAGAGCGTAATATGACCAAGTCAGAACGCAATATGACAAAGTCAGATCGTCCCAAAAATAAAAATGCAAATGAGACTGGACAGATCAATATGAATGCCAGCGACCATCAGAATATAATGATTAACTCTCAGGCAGATATGGTTCAGGAACAAAAGGCAATAATAGCTAGAAAGGAAAGAGAGGCTGAAAGGCAACAGCAGCAAAACGAAGAAGCCGAGGCTGATGCTCTTGCTGAACGGTCTATGAAGCTGCTCAACTCAAAAGATAGCAACAAATGGAGGATCGTTTTCCAATTTTTGTTTGTGGGTGTGCTGTTTATGGGCTACTTTATAGCTGATTACGTGATTGAAGTCGTTTACATCAGAAACGTGAGACAAAGCTACGAAATACTTCAACTCTTGGCCATGAGAACATCTAACATGAAATTTGTTCATGTCTTTAATCAAGAAGAACTCGCCACAAATGCTCGCATCTACGACGCTAATAGTAAATCATCCTTTCTTTTCGCTTTCGTTAATTATTTTGATTAGGTACTATTAATGTGAGAGAGAACTACACCTCCCTTGTCTACACAAACGAAGGAGTTCTCTTTAGCATGTTAACGGAGTCTTATCCAAGTCAATTTAATGATTTTTTGAGTTTGTGGAATACTTATAACTTGAATGACACTTGCACCACTTTCTTTTCAGGGTCCAATGCCTGTATCCACAGAATTTTGAAAAAAAAATTTAATGATGTTATTATTAGCAACTTGTCAAGAAATTGCAAACGGTCTCTTGAAGAAAGGAATGAAACAAGGAGTCATTTACGCTATTGAGCAAGACAGAGACACCAATAGCAAGTACTTCCAGACAATGACCAGCACTTCAGACTGCTCTGATGTAGTAAACGGAAATGATTATCTGCAAATCAGTAAAATTATCTTCAATGGTCTTGCCTAATCTGCTAATTAAGCGAATGCAATCCAGTACATGGATCCTGTGATGAAAGCCTTAAACACTCAGTATATAACAGATTTTTCACAGTTTGTAGAATACAACATGATGACTGAGAAGGTTAAATATGCAGTCTTCTTCGTCTTCTCGGCGTTTGTATTCTTGTTTATTTGGACACCTTTCGTCAACAACCTCAATCAAAACATCTGGAGAACGAAAGGCATGCTTAATATGATTCCACTTGAAATCATGGGCAAAAACGAAAATCTTAAGGGAGCCTTCTTGAGGGAAGATCTATTGAGGGCTGTGAAGTAAAATCTCCACCAACACTTAATTCTATCCTACTTCATATATAATCATCATTTGATATTTTGGGAGATTTATGAAATTATGCGTAGCAGCTGCAGAGATATGATATTGTCTTATATATACACATATATATGTACGCGTAAAAAAAAATAATAAAAATGAAATATATTTAGTGACTGAATGTCCAAATAAATAGATTTGATTGAAAGAGCTTAAGATAACTTCGAACGTGCTTTTCAGCGAAGATAGAATATTAGGATGTGCTTGAAATTGAAGTACATTGTGTCTTTTAGAAAATTAAATAAACCTCTTGTGACTCGTATGTGCCATCGATTTATTTAAAGAAAAAGCTAACCAATGTAAAGTCTGTAAATTAAAAGTCTCTCCATCATTTGTGAAAGGATGACGTTTTTCCATTCCTAATATTTAAATCTACTCAATCTCATATTATTCACTCTTAAACTCTCCTTCTATTAAACTCTTGAAATATGGACGAGTAAACACATGCTACAACATATTTCTGATGTGAATAAGTATTTTTTTATGTGTTTACATTCAACAAACTAATTTTAACAATTAACAGGAGTCTTTTTTATACATTTAGGAGGGTTATGATCTTAACTACTCAAAAACCCAATTTGCTCCAATTCGACTCACATTTATGAAGCTGAGTAATTCAAAATTCTTTAAACACCCAGCAATAATTTCTTTTTCTTCTCGGTCTCCTTCTCATTTGCTTCATCCACAACTTGGCTAAATCAAATTTTATGCGAAGTCAAGCATGCATATTATTTACAGTTCTTTCGATGCAATTCCGAGCTTCTGCCCCACAATCGAGAAGACTTGTGCAACAGCTTGTTTAATGACATGCTTTTCGAAATTATCGAACATCTAAAACAAAGATGACCAAAAAAACTTCCAATAAACTCACTTTTTTCGTCGTCCAAAACTTGGAGTATTTCACATAGGGACTCATCGATATTTTGATATTATTCATTCTCTAGTTTATTATCAAAAAAGAGAATATTTTATCAACAAAAGTGCTGTACTACCTTGAAGAATGAACCTGTTTTAAAGGACACTTCCGCTTTCACATCTCCAATCTTTACATATTTATAAAACGACGGCAGTGCGCCAATCTTTCCAGCTATTAAAGTGAATTATTCAGGAAAGTTACCTCTTGTTTCTCTGGCTTTTCAATGGATTCGTGCTTTTTACCGACCGTCTCCTCAGTCTCTGATTTTTTCTATTATATATCATTGATGTTTCAACAGAAAACCTCAGAAACTTACTTTTTTCCTCTTTCCGATATCCGGAACGATCAGATTCTGTTTATCCTTCACCTTCTTCCTTTTCGCGTCTTGGAACGCCCACTCATAAAATTTTTTATACACTTCTTCTGTGAGTTTGATTGTCATTGGGGAAATCTTGAACTCATATTGCTCGTATATCTTCCAGCGGTGCGTTGTATTCGCAATACCGGGCGCGAAAAACATAGTATTTGTAAACTGAATCATATCATCATCGCTCTGGCTGTCCTCGTAACGTGTCAAAATCATCTTATAATCGATATCTTCTTCAAATAGGTTCTCAATTTCGATCCTCTTGATACGTATCCTGTGATCATTGCTATCATCCAAGAAACTCAGATTCGTTGCTACAAAACCCTCCCATCTGAAATTAATAAACGGGATCTCGTCTTTCATCAATTTGAGCGATCCGTTATTGATTGAGTATTCGACTTTTGATTTCTTCCGAGTCACTATCGTGTCTTTGTCAGCACTTTTCTGTTGAAGGTATTTCTCCATGTTTGCTTTGCCAACATGCTTAAGCTCTTCGTGCTTCTGTTTCTGGCGTTCAAGCTCTTGAATTTTCATTTTATTCGAAGAAATGAGAATATTCAAGTAGTCAGCAATGTCTTTGAACACCGTGAAACTGCCTCGGTCCATAAATGAAACCCAATTGTCAACATTCACAACAAGACTGTTAATTCTTGGTTCATTCTTCCACAAAAAAGCTTTGTTTTGATTAATGATCTTTTCTTTCAGATTCTTTTCTGAATTCTCAAGAGTTAGCTCCATTAATGAAGATCCGCTCTCGAACAACGGTTTCGAGAAATCTATATTGCACTCATCCAAATCGAATATAGTGTACTCAAAAATTGCGCGGTCACAGCTGATGATTCTCATCAGCAAGCCTTCTCTCATATTAAACCCACTCTCTTGAGCCTCCTCTTCCTTGTAGGGAATCCAAAGCGAGTTGTCGCTGATTTCCAAGTTTCGTGGAGAAATGAAGCATTCAAGTTCTCTAAAGCAAACCTTATATGTATATTTCAAATCCTGCTTGAAATCGTCATAAGGCAATGCAGTGTCACAGACTATGATCATACAGTTTCTTCTCGAAGTAAGGATCATTTGTGAGTGTCTGTTGACATAATGAAGGTTGAACTGAGGCTGCTGAACGTTAAACACATATTTGATATGTTTCTTTTCTTTGAGGGTTGTGTCACTTGCCGGTTTTTGTTCTCGGCTCATAATTTCTTTAATCACGTCCTGAGCCATTGGGTTTTGCTTCAAAAGATCCATCTCGCGACGTTTCGCCGTGTCCTCTCTCGCTATTGTTGAATCACTTTTCTTCAAGAGCAGTCCACCTTTGTCCCTTTGCATTTTGTATATCTTCCTAACATCTTGCTTGCGCTGTGGAAGAGAAAGGTGTTTAAGTAGGTTCGTAAAATCAAATGTAATTAGGAGCTTCCAACCAGTGAAAGTAAAAAAGTGACCTATTTCCCAAAGCTCACTTGGATTCTCAGGATCGTAGTCTTCAAGTTTCATAGCTTTATCTTGCTCGTAGATAAGACTATCGGCTTTGAAAAAAATGCCAAGGTTCTTATATTCAAAATCATTCAGTCCACGCTGCTCTTTCCACGCTTTCTTAAATCCTGAATCGATTCTTATTGGTTGGTGCTCCCCCTTTCTTTCTTCTCCCTTGTGCTCTTCAGAAAACCGATTTTGTGTTGGAAAAACAAAGCAAACTTAATTTCGTGAAGAACATGGTGAAACGGTCTAACGTGAACTTTGTTCATTTGCAAATGGATTTTATCATTTGGATCATGAACCTCCCTCAGCTCCGACGAGATGTGCTCAGAACTTATCGGCTAAACCCGTCAGCTTATAATGAAGTTGCGGATAGCAACGCAGATATGCTACCCTCGAATGAAATTTATTCCGATTATTTAGAACTTATCAAGCACACGCTGAATGCTCAATTGAATAAGTTTAATGAGGAAATAAATGTATTTAAAATGATTTCCAACGTGTACGGCAAGTTCCATATCTCAGGGGCCCGGTATACAAACGAGCAAATTCATCTTTTACTTAATTATAATGATAGGTTGGTCTACTCTAACTACACCAATCCTTATTTTCCTGAGAATAACCCAGACAATTCAGATCCGAGCGGGGAAAAACCCTCCATATTGGGTGTACAATTCGTCGTGGATTCTGTTAGCTTTAGTGCGACAATATTCCAGAAGCAGGTTATTAAATATTTTCATTGATTAT
>ENA-UOUE01001689-UOUE01001689.1-compost-metagenome-genome-assembly--contig:-NODE-1689-length-12857-cov-25.249844_pt1 | contig 12857 bp, 9 predicted proteins | sample MGYA00238146_ERZ747223 | MGnify/ENA primary metagenome ERZ747223 (study PRJEB28781, sample SAMN06268865) | compost metagenome | isolation source: single cell | place: USA: California, Emeryville, Joint... | reverse complement strand
TTTAGAGTCAGCACATTTTCTAGCAATTCCGATTGCGAGATTGAATCTCCTGTCCACACTCCAGTTAGCGTGCACTTCGTGGAGCTCTCATCGAAAATGAGATGATTTTGAATGATTTCAAACCCTTTCGCTTTAAGGACGCCGTCTAAGCAGTATTGATCAATCATCGGCAGAGCGAGAATGAATCTCTTCTGCCTCTTCTTCTTCTGGTTAGGGTCTTCCTTTAACTTCCAAAGCTGAGGGTTGATATAAAAGAACACTCCTCTTTCAATTGACTCATAAGGGTCAAAAATATACGATTTAACTCCAACAGGGTGCCCTTTTATCCCCACCATCACCGTCGTCACAGGGTATTTGTACGTTTTTCCTAGCAAATGATGTTACTTTACTATCCTTCGTTCTCTAGCATACCTATGAATACTCTGGAAAATGTCCCATAGTCCACAGGAACGTGAACGATGCAATTCTCTTCATACATGTCATCGTCCTCCTCATCGATAGCTGTCAATAAAAACGTGTTAACAATCCTCCTTAACAGCCATGATTTTACCTTTTTCGTGAGTATGAAGCTTGTAGCAGTCAGAAACCAACGAATAAACAGAGAATTTGCTATCTTGGTTCATGCGGTTGTAGTCAAGCGCGAAATCCTTCCAAATAGAGTCAAAGTGGTAGAAGCTGCTCCCTTCTGCCTTTATTTTCTTATTTCCAGGTGCTAGAAAACCAGTGGTTTAAATGGGATAATTATCAAAATTAAATTACCAAAAGTATCGTAGAAATTCTTCATGTACACATCTATGCCACCTTTCTCTGGATTCTCGATAAGGACTGAGAAGTTCGTACGTCTAAATTCATCGAACGTCCGCAGTTTGAAGAATTTAAACTGGGAAGTCGTGTCGCTGAGCTTGTTGAAGTTATTTAACCCTTTCTCTACCAAAAACAGTTGAATTTGCATCATGATATTTTTTGCAAATTCGATTAGGTTCGCTTCTTCCTCCTGCCTCCATCTGACCATACACGACTCGAGCTCAACGTCAACAAGGTCTGTGTTTTCGTATCTCTTCAGGATCTGCGTTGCATAATTAAGCTCTTCCGCTGTTGATTCTTCATCCGCGAGAATACCAATCACCTCTTGCATTTCCATGATGGGATTAGGCTGCTCTTGTTCTGGCTTAGCCCAATCGAAGTATTTGGCAAATGAGCCTTCATCCAAATTAAGATCGAATCGTAACGATGAACCTCTGGTGCACAATAGTGTTAGATGAGGGTTACTCGATAGGTTGCATTACGTTTGAGGATGGGTGAGCACGATACGGAAATCGGTGTTGACGATGTGATGCAGCGAAAGGAAGCACTCCTTGTCCAAGAACTGAACCTCTAATAACCCTCTGAGCAAACTTGGGGCCTTTCCCCAGATACCTAGCTTTTTCACATCCTCTTCCGACACCTAAAAAGATATAAATTAGCCACAAAATACGCGGTTTACTCCTATAAACGGCATAATGAGATGCTGAATAAAGCTCTCCATCGAGGAGATTGATCGAAGACTCATATGCGTCGGCAGGACGTCCCTATACTCAATTTGCTCCAATAGTCTGTGAACCTGTCGGAATCTCAACTTCTCCTCACTCAGTAGCAAAAATTGACTGCTGGTCAGAGCCTCTTGCATCAGAATCATCTTCAACGTTGGTTCGGCTCCTTCATTGTCGATTTGACACTCAACCAAGTATTTTAATGAATCCTCAGGAACGTTGATTTGCTTTCTTATACTTAGTCTCTTTGGGATTTTAAGCGAGTCTAGCAGCGAAGAAAGCGAAACAGATTGATCACGAACTAAATTTAGCTTCGAAATTGCGACCTCCGAATGCTCGATGAGGTTACCATTAGGCAAATTCGTGCTTCCATTAGACCTCATTATCGTCTCATGCCCTTCAGTATCAAATTTCGACAAACTGCTTTCGCCTTTAATTTTCGACTGACTTCCGATTAATTGGTTTGTGAACGTGTTGTTCGTGCTACTCATGGAGGTGATGAGTCTCCCTGGTTCATTCTTGGAGTCAGTCTGCGAGATTCCTTTCAAGTTGAGGGTGTGAGGCTGCAAAGATGGAGAATTTTCGCTCAGTTTCATGGAATCTTTGGAAACGAGCATCGTAAAACTCTCCAGCTTGGGTTGCAAAGGATTAGGCTTGGATAATATGAGTGACGTCCTTGCTTGAGCCTGGAGCTTGGGTTGAACCGTCAAAACCGGAATCTTTTTCTCAGGAGCAGCTTTACCTCGCGCCTCTTCTTCTCCAGCGCCTAGTTTCTTCTCAAGCTTCGAAAAGTCCAATTTGAAAACTCGCGAACTTGGCTCATAGTATTTGCCTTTTTTACGAGGAGGCGCCTTACTTAACTGAAAAACATTATTGAGATTTTTCACGACGTTGCTTTGGCCCTGAGGCTCACTGGAGGTTTTACTTTCCTCTTTCTCCACGATGATTTGGTCGATGATTCCGATGTTTTTATCCTTGCTAGTTCTCCTTTGGTCAACGTTTATCATATTTGCGCCTTGGGTAAAATCGAGAGGTTGCGGCTCAGGATTGAAGTCTTTTTGATTGATGGAAATCGAGATCGGGTTAGCAGCACCAGGGAATTGAGTCGTAGGCTTTGGGGTGCTTGGCCGTTTCCTCTCATTTTCAATGATTCGAACACCAAGGTTGTTCGTGGCTTGATTATGAGTGATCTCCTCATCCTCAGTGGAATATATCCTAATAAGAGGAAGCTGATTCGAGGCAGCATGGATTTCTATTTTCGGGCTCGCAAGTTTCTCCTCAGGCATCGAAAGTGACATTTTCTTCTTAATCGAGGAGCTCATTTCTGGCGACTCGACTTTCAAGGAATTCGAGGGCTCAAATTTGAGCTCCTCTTGCTGCTCTTGCTGCTCTTGCTTTGGTTCCGGCTTTTGTGACAGCGATTCTGCTTTGTCACTCGTGACAATCTCTTCAATGGATCTTATTGGTAGCCCTCTATCTGATAGTGGTCTGAGCACTGGGGTCTTGATGCTCAACTGAGAATTATTTTGCTGAGGGGAATTATTCGAAGGGGATGAGCCATCCGCAACGGACTGCTGTCCAACGTTCGCCAGCGACGGATTGGGGTTTGGAACCATATTGAGTAGGGGTTGTTGAGGGTAATTAAGAATGGGGTAATTCATGTAAGGGTTATAGAAAGGAGAAGCTGGGTAGTTCATTGGGTACTGTATGCTAGCAAGCGTATCATTTCTTACACATGATGCTTCAGGTGGATTGTATCGCAGTCGTAGTTGCTCGAGTTCAAGCTCTTTCTCGAGCTTCGCCTGGATCACTCTTTCATTCTCTCTTTTCAAAAGCTCGATCTGAAGCTCGAGCTCCCTTTGAGTGACTCCTTTATCAAATCGATCCCCATTTCTGTGTGAATTCGCTATCATCTCTTCAATTTTCCGGACTAAATGCTCTTCGAACTTCGCTTGTTTGATAAGTGATTTAATGCCGCCTTTTGACATCATTTGCTCATCTGTTGTCTCCCCTTCCGCCGAACTCCTTGACTTTGTTGAGAATTTATAACGAAGCACACTTGATGAGTTAAGCGATTTGGTCTCGTGACTACTTCCAGGTACTTTCTCTTCGTCTTGTGATAATCTATGGTTTGAATTCGTTCTTGTGATGCTGTTCTTCTTCGATCTATCTGTCTCCTGTAATTCATATGATGTTAAGATAATTTGCTAACAAATATCTGTTACTAGAAAGTCTAATTTGGTCAAAGGTTGCAGATTGCTTAACGAATTTCTCCGGATCCTAAAGCCTTTTCCATGTGTATTCGGTCCGCTCTGCATTAAACCTTTGAACAATTTATCATTCGTCTCTTTGGAGATCGAATCCTCTTGATGATTCGTCTCGTTGGTTTCAAGCAAGGAAGCCAGCCGATTTGCGCTCTTTTGACCATTTGCCCGTAATTCAGTCGACTCAAACGCTCTATAAAGACTGTGTGTCTGTGATCTATTTGAGCCTTTATCCGATGATCTCATCGAAGGGATTTTCGGCGAATCATCAAGTCCTGAGCGCTGGGATAACAGCTTCGCTTCCCTACTAGTTTTCATCGCTTCGATCTTAATGCGGAATTTTCTGGTTATCATATGCGCTTCGCCCAAAAACAATTTCGCATAGCCGTACCCTTTCTCAAGAGGCGGAAGGTAAGAGTTGGTGGCTCCACTCTGGTTTGAAGAACTCTCAACGATGAGTGCTTTCGTGAGTTTTATATTCAGCATAATCATTAGATTTTCGATAAAAGACTGATTTGCTTTGAGGGTTTGAATATTAAATTTCTTCTTGATCGGATCGATAACCTGATGAAAAAGATTAAGCTTTCGTCTGAGATTTGAACATTACGAAAGGCTTAATATAGCTCGTGGCCTGCTTATTGTAATCCTCTGCTTTCTGAAACAGTTTCTGATGAAAGCAAACCATACTGAGATTCTGATACACCAATGCTTTAAATTCAGGGCGCGAATCCTTATTATTTCGCACTGCGCTCTTCAGAAAATTCATCGCTAACGCCTTATCCCGGACTCTATTGCGCAATATTATATGAATTCGACGAGGCTGGTTACCGAAAGGCATAAACCGCGAGGTTATTCCATAACGCCTCTTTAAGGCTCTGCACTTCAACATCCGACTTTGCGTTTACAGATGCAAGTAGCTGCTGAGCAAATTCTAATAGTTCTAGGGCCTCCTTTTCTTTTTCATCTGATATAGTATCGCAGAATAATTAGCCTTGTGGTTCTATCTATAAATGCAGATACGCTTGATTAACAGAAGGCTTGCATGCTTATTGCAGAGCTTTGCGAGCAGCTTGCAGCTCTGACGGTCGAAATCGACTGCTTTTGGTCCGGTTTGGTCCTTGAGTTCGAATAAACTCTTCAAGACATCTTTTTCATTGTTCTATTGGCAAATATTTAGAAAAATCGGCTTTGATGTCACGCGGTTACGTTCTCATCGAGGAATTTTATAAAACTGACATATTGGCCTGGATTTACGCCGACGAGCGCGTTTTCGTGTGCACTCGCCGACCTTTTATGGTGTAGTTTCTGCATATATTAATTTTTTAAGTATAATTTCCTGGCTTAGAGATCGGAAAAACACTATCTATAGATTAATTATGATACTCTTACATATGTTTAAATTTTGATAAAAATTGTAACTTTCCAATCCCTCCTTATCAAAAAAATAATGCTTCTCAAACTACTAAGAAGCCAATATAGACACGCTAGCCGAAGCTTGCTGATCGGTGGCATGAAAATTCCTTAACCGATGAAATAATTGAACTATCTTAGAATTACTACATAACTATCTTGATTGACTGACCGTCTTGAGTCCCTCGTTCTGCCGGGTATTCTTATTATTACTCGTGCTTCAGTCAATCAACGACGGTTGCTAGCCTATCGCTTTTCTCTGAGGCCAGAGCTAGCGATTAAACTCCCTTGAGTGCGGTAACTACTAGTCCTTAAAAAAGTCTCTTCAAGCTTTGCGACTCTCTCATGCCCTAATCCATGAGATCAGAAGTCGGTCAAGAAGCTAATTTACTGGTAAGAGAGGGTCGGAAAGAAGGTGGCCGGGTTTTAGACCCTCTTCCATTAAATTCTTCTTCTGATATGACTTAGTGTTAACAGTCAGAAATAGAAGGTCAAATAAGAAAGTGGGAGTTTACTGCTGCGAGGGTTTGATTTATAGCGTGCTTGAGAAGCTTTGCATGTTTGAGCGTTACCAGGATTCTTCAAAAGACTTGCAAAATAGCTATCAACCAGCAGTTTAGGAGAGCCTTGAGATTGTTGAAGCGAAGAAGAGACCCAGAGAGCTTGATTTTTTGAGCCTCCCTCTTCAATTTTCCCATTATTTAGTTTTGAGTGGTCGTTGCTATATGTGTCTTCTAACTTAACAGCACCCTTATTTGTCGAGTACTCTAGTCTGGACTTCTCTAGGATCATATCAGTCTTAGCTGGATATGATTTCTGGCTTTTGACAGATATGTCGGGCTCTTTCCCACTGTCTATGTCGGCAGCAAAAATTGTTGAAATCCCCCGAAATTAAGTATATTATACCTCCAATTGCGAGTCGAGCAACTACTGATCTGAGCTCTGAATCGTTTTGAGGGTACGGCATGATAGTCAATTTGGTCACGTCTTTAGAGGGTGCTCCTTTAAAACCCGGAAAAACGCTAGATAGGTGAGCTGTAAGATCATCAAGGTCCTGAGCGACTGAAGAAATTGTTAAGGGTTCTCCATTTTTTGATATCTTGGGTTCAGGTGAGTCCTTTAGCAAGTTTATCAATTATCAATGAGGAAATTCATACAGCTATCAGAGACCTCTTCGAGGCAGTACTCAACAATTGAGATCTTTGGACGAGTAAATTGTTATTTCCCCGAGGCGTACCCTGCATTGCTGGCTTTGGTTGTTCTTGACTTGATGTATTGCTTCTTTCGGTGTCACTTTTTCGGCTAGAGCTGGTTTCGATTGATTGCACATTATCTGCGAGTTCGCTACTTTGCTCGCTGCTCTTCGAAGAGTCTATTCATGTTTGAGGTCAATATTAATATACATTCAAGAAAAACCTCCGGAAGTCTGAGACATACTTTCTGAAAAAGTAAGAATAATTTTTATTCTATGGGTATTTGGCTCAATGCATAGGAATTGCTAAATTGTGGAGCATCTGCCAGGTTCTTAAATTTAACGCAAAGATATATTGAGGTCTGTTTTGAACGAAATCTTTGTATGTACTCTAAAAGTTATTCCTGGCGATTGTGAAAAATTGAGGATCAATGGCTCCAATCACTACTGAGAGACTTCGAGATCTCAATATTTTCTTCATTAAAGTTCGCAGATGGGATGCGCTGAATTTAAATTTGCTTTACAAAACAATGCATAGCTATTCTTAGAGATCTGCTCTTTTAACAGCATCCATCTCCAAATCTACTTCATGAATATTATTGTAAAATATCTAAGTTAGCTTTCTATTTCCTGCTCTTATCGAAAAGACAAAATATTCTTAAATCTTACTAATATTGGCAAACTGAGCTATTGAAGGTTCAACTATCATATTGAAAAACTCAATTCTCAGCTTACAAATTTTATTCAATTTCTGTTCTTAAAAGATTATCTCTTATCTATTCACATTTGCACTTTTCCTTTTGAAAGACGCTTTCTACCTTTGAGGGTTCCTTAGTCTATAATATTTCTCCACACTTTCTGATCTTGTTTCAATCATAATTCCTTTCAGTAACAACCGCATCATTCTGCAATTTAAGAAAGTAACAGCAGCTAATAAATCTAAAATTTATTTTCTTAACCAGTTCTTCACACCACAAAATGTAGGTTTCTCGTGTATTTAGTCTTTAATCTGACGCGCTATTTGAATTCCAGGGGAAGCCACCAATTTGAATACCTGACTTATGATCATCGCGGAATAAAAACAACTCGTCCTACAAGCGCCCAAGCCCAAAAATTAGCTGGTGTCACCTATAATACGTTCTTTCCGAGCAAAAGCGACCTCGATTCGAAGAATGATCCCTTAACACTTCCTAACCCAATTACCGGTGCACAGATTTTCCACCAACGTCCTTCTTCCGCAACGGCAAGAGGGTCTATATACAAAATATATTGATTTCTCTTAACTTGCCAACGTTTCTCAGGAAAAAAGAAGGTGCTAGAACCTCTCGTCTTCAAACAATCAACAGCAATGAAAATTTCCGAAAAGCTTTTGGTGATGAGCGACCAGAGTTCGAATTCAATCAAACGGATGTGTATAAAATGGTTCCTAAGAAAATCCCCCTTGAAAAGGTCAGCTCAGCTGTCGCATCTTCGTGTAATTATCTATTCAGGAACGACTATACGAGGACACTCTTCATCTAAAAGCCAGTATCAACCAACTAGCCGAGGAAAACATGAAATTGAAAGCTCGGATTCAGCATTTAGAGGTTTAAAATAGATATTTATGATGTTGGCTAACTTCACTTGGGTTGATGCAGAGAGATAATGCAAAACTTACCAAAACTTTGGAGAGTATGACCTCTGGAGGCAATAATAATATATATGGACCTAAATTCAGCGAGGTATATTCGGCTGAAATTTGTTAATACTGAGACGTGTATCTAGAGCTCGCTAGTCCTTGCACTGAAGAAGCAAATTAAAGAACTCAAGGACAGCCACCAGAGGAAAGACGAAGAGATTGAGAATTGGAAAAAGAACACCAAAGCGACAAAATTTCAAGAGCTAGACGTAATAATCCTGAGATCGTAAGCAAGCTTACCCGATATAGGCTGAGGTGAGGGCTCATATTGATGAAAACAAACGACTCAAAGCGCTCATTGAAAAAGTTACAAGAGAGCGAGCTCAAGTGTAATTAACCATAGCATGTTGGCATTGATGTTTGTCGTTAGGAGCGCCGAGGAGCTGAGCAAGCTTGAGAATAAGTATTTCATGCAAAACAGTCTGATCGACTCGCTGAAGAGAGATAATGAGCGTTTGGTGCTCGACGCAAAGGATTTCCAAAAGCAGTGCATCCATCTACAAAAAGAAATCGAGCAGAACTTCGCCACCATTCAGAAGAAACAAAATGAGATTAATAGGCTGAGGATACTGCTCAATGAGAAAGACAGAGAATTGAGCAAAAAGATTTTAGATACGAGAACATTAGTGAGGATGCGAGGAGGCGAAAAGGCGGCTGATGAGGAGATTCGAAAGATTCTTGAAGAGAAGGACGCTACGATTGAGAGGCTCGAGAAGCAGCTAATGATCTACGAAGGAAGTCCTGTATTATCAGATTTATCATTGGAGATTTAACTGAAAGATTACAGGAAAAAGCCAAATTGTCGAGGCCGCAGAGTGCGGCGAAAAATGATTACGAGAGACTCAAGAAAGCATATGATGAGTTAGAAGCAAAATACAGAGAGTTAGTCGGTGCGAAAAATGGTCCTGGCAGAGGTGTGACTGATGACCCGCAGGGAATAGCGGTAGGAAGATTCATCTCGCAAGAAATAGAGGAGAGAGCAGATGAAGAGCTCGGTTCTGAGTACACATCGAATAATAATAAATTTATCATTGTGATTTCTTTTTCTTTAGATTGGATGAAGAGAAGCCTTACATGGTCCAGAAACTGAAGTTTGATGATGTCAGAGATCTCGGTAGACTTGATTGAAATGCTGGAATGACACACTCTCTTTTTTTTTTACGGTGAAGGCTATGAGCTCACACTTAGGCTAAGATTGCGCAAAGTACCTTACGATCAGGCTGAGTTAGCACTCCTATCACCACCGATCGCTAAAAATGGAAAAGTGGTGCTGAGAGAGGTCAAGGACCGATTATTAGCGTAAATCACATTGGTTTGTGTTATGATTGAAAGTTAAACTAGAGAACCGTTTACGGTGTATGACGAAGAAGAGGCGCTGCTAATTGCTCGATATTTGATTGAAAGCAATAACGAAGGAACCTATTTGCTCGATATGAATCAAACTTGTGATGTGAACGCTGTGAAGAAGTTGCTGAGAAAACTTCTTGGGCAGTACGAAATCGTTGATCCTGTTACTGAAAGAGGTCTCATAGCCGAACTTGGAGAGGTAGAGCTCTTATATGTGCCACGTTCTCTGAGTTTATCCAATACGTTAGATCATTCATGCTCATGAAGAGAAGCTAAGAGCAGAGTACGGTAGTCTCAAAGAGGCGCGAACAGGCTTCCTGTCGGCTCCTTCAGTTGTCAATCCTTTCAAGCAATTAGACGCCCGAATTACTTCCGCGCATTTGGACTATCTAATAATGAGACTATATGACTTTACGGGAAATCTAGGACAGTTGGATTACAAGAAAATGTTCGAGATTTTTGAACCCGAAGAAGGAGTAGAGCCTGGCCAACTGCTCCAGGCTTTGAACAATCAAGAAAATAGGACACCTGAGGAACAAAGGTAGGAGTATTCTGTTAGATTCGCAATAAATTTGATGTCGCTTTAGATATGATAATGAAAATGAAGAACATGAAGAAGTGGCTAAGGAAAATCAAATAGAATCTGAAATCATGGAAGAAGTGGTGGAAGATATATAACTTTTATGCTTGTAAATTGAAGTATTGAGACGCATGAGTATTTTTCGTAAGCAATGGCAATGCATGGCTTGTTGTAAATATTTAAATATGCACAAAGTGAAAAAATTTTCCACACAACAAAAATTTTAATGTCTACTAAGGACGCGAAAAAAAGTGTAAACAGTCAAAATTGAATTATTAGCACTATTCTGCAAACCAAAAGGATAATAATTTCAAGTAAAATGACCAAAATAGATCACGAAAAACCCAGAGGAGCTATGCCCTTCCAACGTGACCTGCTGTTTTAAGTATACTCAAAGGACGATTTGTAAGCCAGAGGCGGTTTAGGCTGGATGCTTTGCAATGTTTTTATCCTGATAATATTAGATTAGCACTGCCAATAGAAAAGAAACATCATTACAATGGATGATCTTGCATAAGCAAGTTTATTTTATAATAAACGGTATGTTTCGGAAGCTGCGGCATAGAGACAACCTCGCTCTCTGAAGCTTTCCTCCGATTGAAAATCGCATTGATCTGAGTCGACGCGGTTGAAATCGCCGAAACTTTGAGCGGATCTGATTTAAACTCCAATGTCACTGGAATTTTTCCAGACAAGTTCGCTGAATCTTCCTCGTCTTTGCTCAATTCTGAGGAACTACCGCAAACCGGCTTAGCTAACTCCTCGAGTTTCTCATCGTTTATCGTTTTAGCTAATGGAGTATCAAAATTTGAGCCAATCATTTTTGAATCCTGTCCTCTGTCATGCATATCGAATATCGCTAATGACATCTGTGCCATTTGTAAGCAATTTTTTAAATTTTTCAAGCGATTTACCCAATCATATTCAAACTTGACGTCTCGAGTCGTATGTTTATTCAGCAGGCCTCTAAACAGCTTCTTCAGGTACTCGTAGTCGATTTTGTCCACACGGGTATTTGTTTGAATGTTTTTTACGTATCTCATAAAAATAACCATTTCATCTATTCATTCACAATGACCCAACTGAATAAGAGTCAAACTTTACTTGGAAGACCTTCACAGAAGGTCTCCGGCACGAGTGTGAGTTTTTGCTGCTCTCGATATTTCACTTTTTCTTCCTTTTTTGAGAATTCTTTGACAAATATATCCTCTGAACCCACAGTTTAGTCATTAGTAGCAATAAACTTGTTACCCTTGAAAAAATACACCAAAATATACGCTAATGACTCGAGGTCATCTTTATTCGTCGGCGCTAATCAACATCATCAATCTGCATGAGTAAATGATTGGGTGAGTGGTTTACGCAGTCCTAAATGCATGTTGAGACTCGAAAATTTATTCAAAATCGCTTTATTCGCTGTTCTGGTGACAGTACTGTCCTTTTTCTGCACTGAAGTTCTGATTTTTTTCGCTTGCTTGAAATCAGTAATGTATAGGTTTTGGTTTTGTTTATTTAGGCTGATTAGTATCTCTTTCGGCATGATATTGCAGCAAATATAACCTTTATTGTGAATATATTCGATTGTTTCCAGCTGCATATAAACGGTCAGGACAAACATTCATTGCATTGAGATATACCGCTTTGACAGCAATCATTGCAATTGTTGCGATCGAAAACTTGCGATCTAGCAATAAAAAAAGCTTTTTTAAGTTAGGTCCAAGGCAGTCCGTGACCGTGATTGTTTCCCTATCGTTAGAACCTCTCCAAATGATGTTCGGAATCCCGATTCCTAGCAAAACGACTCAGCTAAGCTAATGATAGGAAGTACCTCCGCGGAGCTTATGGAGAATTTTGGTCACTTGACGGTTTTTTTCTTGATGCGCATGGCTGGTCTAAGAAAGTGTTAGCACTGGAGGTTTATTGTGTTTCTACCAGTTTGATCACGACAAAACAACGATGTGTGCGATCCCATCCTATTGTCGGGAGTTATTTCAGGTAAAATGAGTCGGTTATACCTTTATATATCCTGCTGCTGTGTTTCTTGCTGTCGAATTTCTCCAGGATGACAAACCGACCATTGATGACGTCGGTTTCTTTCAATTGTTTCTTGTTCATTAAACAATTTAATGAAGACACAGGGCTTGAACTATTAAATCAAAATAAAAAGTTCGCATTAATAAAATTTACACAAGAGGTTTATCCCTAATTTATGCTGCTGGGCAGCATGAGGTTCTCAGTAATTTTCCTGGTAAGGTAGTAGGAAAGCTATTACAATATCATGGTGAAAATTTAGAAATTCCAGAGTTAAAAGAGTCTGAATGGGTCGATGTTTGCAGAATCACTCGGACTAATCAACACTCTATCGAAGGATTGAGAAGTTTCAAAATAATTGAATGAAAATTTCGACGAAAGAGGAAAAAAAAATTCTATTGGAGAAATCGTGTTTCTTACTGATAGAGCACTTAAGCTAATCCTCTTTCAGTATATTAGGGAGATCAGCTTCAGCAGACTAATTTCAAGAGGTTCTCGAAAATACTTACATGGAAATTGGTTGAACTTAATATTCAACAAGTGCTCCTTTTCACTTATAGAAACGAATTGGTGAATTCGATCAGCTTTTCTTCATTAACAATATAGAAAATGTTTGGGAAGTAGTTTCTCAAAAAATGCATTCTCAGGAAAAGAAAAAAAACAAATTAATTGAAGTATAATCCTTATTTGGTGGAAAATTGTCATTTATTCCAAAGCGCACTTCAAAATGTATATGATAAATGCATCTTTTTCTGATTGTATGTACCAACATGTACATGGGTGCTTAATTTAAGCTTATGCGAATTAAGGATTGTTGGAGGGAACA
>ENA-UOUE01001688-UOUE01001688.1-compost-metagenome-genome-assembly--contig:-NODE-1688-length-12870-cov-10.817166_pt1 | contig 12870 bp, 9 predicted proteins | sample MGYA00238146_ERZ747223 | MGnify/ENA primary metagenome ERZ747223 (study PRJEB28781, sample SAMN06268865) | compost metagenome | isolation source: single cell | place: USA: California, Emeryville, Joint... | reverse complement strand
AATTAATATTGCTCCTGTATGGAAATATTAAAGTTTATCAGTTGATAGCCAGCAGATTTGTTTTCTAATAGATGCAATTTCATCCTTTTGAAGCTACAACTAATCTGATGATGAGCATCTATTATTTTGAATTTCGTTTGCTCATCTTGCTCATCATCTCTTTTAATCTCCTCAATATTTAAGATAGACTGCATCTATATATATATGTGCTAAATTTTGCCATTTTCTTATCAGAAATACAATCTTGGCTCAGTTCAACATGAGGAGTAATGGGGAATCTTCTAAAATATCAAATCTCAGAATTAATCAGAAAATCTATTATGTCTCATAAATTTGTTTGATGTAAAGAGAACCTTTTGGAATGTATAAATACTTTTTTTTTCTAAGTATTTTCGAAACCAGATATCCGAAATATGTTTATAAGTCTATGATGGAAAGTAATTTGCATACCTGAATATTTTTATATCAATCCTGGAGTTAGGGTCTCTGACAGTTGGAATTTTTCTGAGCATTAAATTCGTCTAATGTTAAAATCCTTCAAATGACCTTTTTTTTGTGATCCAGCTTACGGAATCCATATCTTTTATATGTATTGCAAGTTGATCTCTGAAAACTACTTAGAACTCCTCACAATGATAATTTTATCGTTCTGGTGTTCAGAGTGATATAACATTTTCATTTCGGAGTTTATAACTGCTAGTAGTGTGAGTTATATTATAGGAAGTTCACGACGTAATTCAAATACATTTCCGCGTTGTCTACTTTTATTTGTTGCGCTAGCAAGAATAATCTTTTGTGAGAAATTTACTCAAAGTATTATTGCCTTAACTCAGCAATCCGAAGATCCAGAGATCCATAACTCACTTCAAAGGCAATCCCGTTTAGTGATATTCATGAATGATTGAAAATACTCCTCATGGTGTCCTCAGAGAATGTTGGGTAGTAGTCATATTAGTTGCCTAACAATTCCCATCTCAAGCTATCCTTTGGGGTGATTTAGCAGCAAAGGTCATTGGAATTAGTGCAAATGACTTTCATAATCTTGCATCATCAAATGAAAGTCTAGAAACGGCTTATGATCTCAATGCATCAAGAAAAAAATACTTTTTGGTGCTGACTAAAAAAGGAAATAAAGAATGGAAGTTTATATTTTCTTACTAACGAGTGAATACATTTACTTTTAGAACTTGAGCAGAAGATAATGAGTTTAGGTTTTCTATGCTATTAACAGTGCACATAATTATAAAGTTATTCTGCATAACCATATGCGAGAAACCTCAGTTAATTCATTGATCAATTAGCACCGGCTCGACTGTAAATGATCATTCCAGAAATCAAGCTTGCATTTTCTATTAGGATATTAATTGCCTAAATAAAGCAGAAATTAGCCGCAGTCACCAGAGTTAGATCAGAGATATCAGAATTAAAACAATTTTTGTTAGGGCTAAATTAAGAGTTCATTATTTTATTAATCTTTCCTTTTGATTTGTAATCCAGGTTCTAGCTTCAATCAGAATCTATCAAGAGATAAGTTATTAAAATCGTTGCTATGTATATATCGCTCTGATGATTACAAATCTCTGATTAAAGATTATTCTTTTCTGCCTATACTTATATTGCAATGATTCTATATATTTGGCAAACAATTCAATTCCATCATTTATTCTTACCTCCTATGCAGAGAAGATATATTCAAAAATAATTTAAAATTGTCTATACCGATTAAAATTAATCACGACATGCTCGAAGATGAATCAAATGACATATGTGTTTCATGTTTTCTCTCCTTTGTTGGTTAATTAATTACTAAATAAAAGAAAATTGGTTTCTTTCGATGAGATAATTAAAAAAAGTGCATCCACCGGGAATCGAACCCGGGTCGCAACGATGGCAACGTTGCATTCTACCACTAAACCATGAATGCTTTTCGAAATGAGATGTTACACTTGGTAAATTAAATTAACCTTCTACAATCTCAACCCTGATATCCAGGGTCAGCGTCTTTCGTGGGAATTGTATTGACTACATAGAAGTCACGATGTATCCAAACCTTGGCCATTATATTTTGAAATGTTATCACAACAAATTTTTTGTGCATCTCTTACCTAATTCAACATTATTAGGTACCTTTGCCTTCTTTTCTTTTCTCTATCATTCATAATGGCATCTTTTGAGTTTCCAAGCGGATTGAGTAAAGTCCAGCTTCTTATAGCAGGTATTCAGCCTGTCGTTTGTATCTAAGGTTTAACTCTGTGAGGAAAACGAGAAATATCATGTTTTATCATCTATTCCGCTTGAATCTCTTGACCTTCTCTAGCAATTCAAATCAAGCATGTTTTGCCCTCAAACGAATTGCTCAGTCCTCATCTCTATCTAATAATTTTACAATCATCCTAAATGACATCTAAATTTTTATGATTGATAAGATAAATATCCAAACCACCACACTTAGATCCTGCTAGACTAGTAAAAACATCCAAGTTGGTCCTTGAAATGTTTTACTTTATTGCTAAACTTAAATTAACCCAAATGTCTAGGCTCTTCAGAGTATTTAAGAAAACCCGCGAAAAACTCAAATAATTTAAATTTTTTTCGCAGAATAAATTAAGGAAGATGGAAAGCAATAGCACGACAGAGAGAAATATCGCTCATACCAGTACCAGCTCTGTTTTATCGGCAAGACCTTACGTACAAAGGTATAGCGATCCACAAGTTTTTGACATCGCGAATAACACGGCTGATAATAACCCCATGATGAATCGTCACTCACATCAGGCTCAGATTAGCAGCCCTCTGAAACTCAACAATCAGAGTCAGATAAACGATGACACTAATTTTGCTTTGAATGAGAATCTTGAACGGTCTGAGTTAGACTATGGAAACCCACAAAACTTTTACCTTGACCCGACTGAGCGGGTCAGTAATACTGTAAGGCTGTCAACGAGCCAGTCATTAGAGGGTAACGAACCACTTCCAAAAGACTTTAAAAAACCGATAGTCAACCGCAACGAAGTGACTGTCGAAATCCAAAAAATATATTCTGAAACCTTCACTGCAATCAACGGCTGTCAGTACAGAAAAATGGATGTTATTGTTCTCACGGACAAAATTAATACTATGAGAATATTTTTCTTCTATGACAAGTACATGGGTATTATCGGGAAATTCAGAGAGAACAGGGTCTACAAGATTAAAAATCCTAAAATTATGGGAGGTTCTTCGAACTATGATTGGACGTATAGCTCAAGTTGTGAAGAAATGGCGGAGAAGCAAGGCCTCCACTCGGGATTCAATGGTCGCCCAAGCACAAATCCAACTGAAACAGAGATCATTATGTCAAAGCTTCAATCCCAAATGTCTCAAGCCTGGGAAAGCGGCAATTTCACCGGTAAACTAATTGAGAGAAAAGATACGCTTCGGGCTCCACGAGAAATGGATAGGGTTCTCCGCTATTGTGGATGTATCGAGAAAGCTTCGAGGTATGATTGCACATGTATGTACGAGGTAACCATCGAGGAAACAGTAGATGGGAAAAAGATTACAAAGACTGGCCCTCTTCCTGCCAAGGAATGGTATAGGATGGTGACTAAAAGCTTCGACGAACCAAGAGATGTTTACGAACGAATTGAGAAGAGGATAAGACGTGACGACTGGCGAACGCAAAGTCAAAGATTTTTTCATTAAAAATATTCAATAATTAATTGTCCTCATAATGATATATGAAGAAAAAAATGAGGTAAAATGGTGCGCTGTCTTTGTAAAATGTTTATTTTGTGGGTCTTTGACTTTGAAGAAGTTTATGCTGTATCTGTCTACTTTGAAATTTCAAGAGTAAGATAAATCTCTACACTCATTTAACAGTTGAGTTTTCTTTTTTATAAAATAAGGAAAAGGATACATTGATGCAATTCTTGCAAAGAAGAAATACACAGATATTGTAATTATAACTTCTACTAAAGTAAAACCTTATTTGCACTTAGATTCATAAATTGAGGCTATTATCAAAATCTAATCGTTCCTTTTCCAAAATCAGACACACGTGTTAGTCTCTAATAGTACGAGTTGAAAAGTTATGAAAATATATTATTAACGAGCTAAGATTTTTCGATTCGAATCTAATAACTCAATTTTAATCTCAAAACATCAATTTAGAATCTTGAAAATTACTATAAATCTGAATAAAACATTACAAGCAGCAAAGTTTCATATCTTCTTTATCAAGAACTTCATTTGCGAGCTTCCTAATATTCAATGAAACCATTTTATGCTTGGATATCTGAGAACAAGGTTCGCGATATCGAGATCTAAATTACTATCAATATTTTAACAATTTATTTCGATTCATGGAAATGTGGCTAGTTCCTAAAAGCTAGCCTAGCGATTATTTAAGTCAGATCCTATTAACAAATTATAAATTACTACCTTTTCAGAAGATATTGCAATGACCGATACTATCAGAGCGAATCAAGATAATGTTGAGGAACCAATTTTGGCAGATAACGCAGAACAAATTAACTATGAACCAGATCCCACGGAGATTTTACAACCAACTGAACTAATTCCGGCAAATGAGGGTTAGGAAACAATTTAGAGAGGCCAAGAGAACTGAAAAATGGAGTAAGTATGGAAATACAAGTGTTCAGCAAGGAACACTTGAAAACTGCTAAAGGCGCTCCATACAAATCTATTAGCGTCATTTTACCGCTATATAGCAATCAATGTTCCTAAGCAGATTTTGATCTTTAAAGAGGATCTTTTTGGCGAGTTGAAAAAATTTAAGAACGGAAGAACTTATATTATAACCGGCTACTGCATTATCAAGAAAAGCAAGGATATATTATGGACAGATCAATCTAAAATAATTGGTAAGGCAGATGTTAAAAAATTTGAGATTAAAAGAGCTGAAATTGGAATTCCTAAATTCAAAGATCCTCAAGCCCTTTGCTATTTGCCATGCCCTGAGAAAGGTTGCCTTGGAGCGATGAAGCAAACTATTTGTTTTCGATGTAAAAAACGAGTCTTACCAAAGAATATCAATACAAATTTGAGATTACTATCGAAGATCTTTCAGAGAATGCAAATGCAGCACAAGCTGTACGCCGAGCAACAATTAGAGGAGAAAATGCTGCCAAAATAATGGGCATAGATGCGAAAGAGTTTCACGAGTTAACTGAAAAATCAAAAGATGAAATGATTCAAAAGGTACTTGAAATTTTACGTAATGAATATTCTCTAGTATTGAGTGAAATAAAAAGCAACATTAGAGTCAGAAGTATAGAAACGATTGTATAATGAAATTTTGGGTATAACTGAGATAGAATCTAGGAATGTACATTTCGCACCCCAAAACAATACATCCTTGAAATTGTGTAATAATAGACCTACTGAGACGCCTTGGTCTAAACTCGAATAAGAATAATTTCAACACAACTCGATCTTCAAGTTTAAACTCTAATTCCTCAACACTAATTTAAAGGATCAGAATTAAAATTAAAATTTATCATTTGAATATTTATGAACAGCAAATTCCACTGTTTTAGTGATATGAAGACAGCGCTCATTGATGCGATTATTTTTGTCCTGACTCGTACTTATTTCTCTACAGTGTGCTAACCCAGTATATCAACATCACGTTTCAGTTTATTTGCTTGTAATGAGCAAAATTCTGTAAAAAATCGCTCGAGAATCTTAAAATCAGACAGATCACTTCTAGCACGCATTTATCAAATAGAGTACATCGTCTAATTTGTCTTTCTCCAGCACTTTTCATCCTCTCACTGTCTCTCACAACAAATCACATTGCCTCCTATCTAATAAGAAATCATTTCTATTCAGCCGTAAAAAAAGCGTTTCGAGCGCATATCAAGCTCAGAACGTGAAATCCGAAAGAGTTTCAAGGATTTAACAGGGTGCATATTAAATCATCATAGTAAATACCATCAGAATTATTTCCTATAGACAAATTAAGCTAAATTGATTTTGTTGGTTTTAATTTTAAGCTATTCTACTCTGCTGAGGCGGATTGAAGAACTACCCTTTTTATTCTAACTTCAAATACTCTCTATAAAAATGGATGCAATTCTTTGGTTCAATGAATTTTCAAAAGGAAAAGACGAATTTCCCGTCAGCAGCAAGGTATCTTTAACCAAACTCCTCTTTTCAGACTCTTTTTCTTCCTATTCACATTGACATCACCTCAAACCTCATATTTCTCAGTCTGAAGACGAGATCAAGAAGTTAACACTCGAAGACAACCTCGGCGAGGTCAAACGTTCCTTTCATATCATCTCTAAGGGGCAGCAGATACAAAAATACGCTGTAAGATCACTCATGACCTGTCAGAATCAAATAACATTCACTCTCTGTGAATTCGCTCATATAGATATATTCCAATCTGAACAAAATTTTCCTCGAAAGTGGTGCAATCGAAAAGCTTATCCCAGTTATTCAAGTACAAGAAGCCTTCGCCAATAATAGCTAATGATTCGCAATAATTTACAAAGGCAGATCTTATGAACCAAACGGAAGAAAACCAAATCGAGGCCTCAAAAAGTTTGACAAAACTGATTAGCAATAAGGTAAAAAGGAAACTCTCCAAAAAACATTAACGCTTTTTTTTAAAGGATTTTCCTGCCGACAAATGCCATCCGTTTTTTAAATTGACGCTGAACGTGCTTTCTCTATGGAATTTAGCTGTGTTGGACAGTTGGGTCCTGGTTTTCGATGAGTTTTTGAATAAAATGCCCTATGAAACGATCGAAAAAGAAATAAATTTTTCCATTAACAACCTCTCCGAGCCTACACAGCACGTTCTTAGCAAATATATCGCAGCAAGAATGATAGGGTTCGTTGCAGATGTAATTACAATTATTTTCTCCAATGAAATTGAGAATAATTCGCGAACATCCTTCAGAAAACGAAAAGAAAATTCAATAGCAATTTGCTTGATCGTGCGCTCAGCTTATGCCATGACATCGATGTCGAAGTGAGGAAAGTGATGTCGCAAGAAGTGCTTAAAAAGGTCACTTTTGCAGTGGGAAGAGATTACGCAGAATATAAACTACTCGACAAAGTACGCTATTTTTATCGTGATTGGATCTGATTTTAATTTTTTTTGGTTATCACATCCAGATTATCGAGCTGGTTTATGACTCTGATCTGCAAGTTAAACTTGCTAGCATTGACGTGTTAATAGAGATTACTGATTTATTGAGCGATGAATGCAAACGAACAAGAGTAACAGGAACGCTAATGGATTTTTGCAGCACAAATAATGAGGAAATTCAGCGCAAAATGTCCTTACAAATTGGAAAGATCTTCTTTCAGGTACGCAATTGATGATATTGAGAACCCGCTCTTATGGTCTATCATCAGCTCAAGAATTTTATCGTAAAGGAACCTTCTTATCTAAACACGCTCGAGACATTCTACAGAGTACTCTATCTATTTGGAAATTAGATTCTCACTGCTCATTTCAGGAAACTGCTTATCACAGATCATTAGACGTCAGGAAAAACTTTATCTATAATATACCCGCAATGCTGCAGATGTTGGATAATAAAGAACTGATAAAGGGCATATTTATTAAAATGTTCAAAGACCCAAATAAAGAAATCAAGTTGAAATGCGTCGCTTGTTTTTCAGAAGTAAGAAGGCTAAATTTATCATGCAACTGATCAAAATTTTGCAAAGGTATGCAAGATATTAGCAGAACAAGAACTGACAAAAGGTCTCAGAGAACAATTTGAGCTGCTATTGGAAGATCAGGATCTTGAAATTATGCCTAAGTTTGTGCCGCAGCTCGGGGAACTGATCGAGCTTTTCGAAGAAATCAAGCGCGTTGAGGGTGATTCTCCAAATAAAGATTTCAAAGATTCAAAGGATAAGGATGCTCTCCGATCAAAGGACAGTCCCAAATCTTACCTCGACTCTGTATTGAACGTGTGGAAATTCCTGGTTGAGCATTACATGTGGAGACTTGAGATCAGATTGATGGAAGACCTCCCTCGCTATTATGAGCTCTATTCTATCAAAGAACTAAATGATAAAATCGCTCCGTTTTTAATGAATAGGATGAAAGAAGGAGCGACTGAGGTCCGGCTAAAGGCGATTGACTTCTTTGCAAAGTTTATGAAAATAAATTACATCAGCGCGAAGTTCAAAGAAATGCTCAAAAGCATTGTTGAGGAATTCGCCTCATCGTCCTGCTATCAGCACAGGATATCATTTATTTTTCTTTTTTCAAAGTTTGGAGAAAATTTTTCCAGGACATTTATCAAGCAGAATATGCTTAACCTCATCTTCCCCCTTGCTGGTGATAAAGTGTCACAAGTTCGACGAAAATTCGCTGAGAACTTACTCGAAATTCGAAAATGTTTCATGGTTGACGATACTGAAGGCATTCAGAAGTTTAATGATGTCGTCAGGAAACTCACAACTGACTCGGACAAAGAAGTCGTAGCAGTAAGCGCTTAATCATTGGTTAAAGCCTAATCATCGGCGTTTTTAGAAAGCCAATGATTTCTTACAAATTGCGAAGCCTGAGCAGTTCGCGTACTCTGAAGAAGATGAGAAAGAGAAAGTTCTTCAAGAAGAGGAGTCACGAATGCGGGATGCGAAAGAAATTGAGGATTCTAAGAAGCGCCATAATGAGGAGTATTCGTCGATGAGATTCGAGTATCTGCAGAACTATAACAATATTCTCAATGGACCAGGACGAAGAAATGTAAATAACAAAACTCATGAGATTAGTATTTTAAATTACCTTCAATAAATAAAGACAACAACGTCGAAGAGTACCAAGTACAATCCTCCTAAATCAGTGCTTCCATCCAAATCAACGATGAGCAAGCCATCAACAGCCATGAACAGCACCTCGCTGACAGGCCAAACGATAAAAGCAGGCCCCACTGCTTTAATCGCCGATTCAAAAGCTTCAGGAAAGAACTCTGGCACTAACTCTCCATCTTTACAGGCAGGCTCAAAATCCAACACCGGAAAGTAAGCAAATCTCATTGCATTTTGTTAATTCATATGCAACTCATAGAGTGCCAACTCTCCCTGACGAAGATTCTAAGACCCGGAAAAGCAGTAAATATCATCCTTTTTGCCATGATTTGACCTTCTTTTGATGCAATTAGTGTTTATGACCTCAAGCGCACTGACAGGGAAAGAAAAAACTCATGATATCAAGCAGGCCAGAGATGATTTGTATAATATGAAAACTTCGATTTCTAAAGGAAAAGAATCCGTCAAAATGTCTATTCCAAATAAATCCACGTTTGATGGAAAAAGTCCAATCAAGAGTAAGTGATTTAATGTAATTAGATAAAGCGGGGATCTAAGAATCAGAGTACTTCAGTTACGAAGAACTGACTGACTATTTCAACGGCGATTTTTTCCCAATTTAGTGTTTTCCTAACTGTCTTTTTGATATTCAATATCCAATTTCGCTTCGCGGCATATTTTTAGGACATCTTCTCTGGAATTTATCCTTACTAAAGCAGAGGCAGTCTTTGAGTGTACATGTTTGATGTAATGTCTTCATTTTTTATCGTATTAAACAAAGATTAACCTGCTCACTATTAAAAAATGGAAAACCTGTTTTGCTGCTGCTGTTGCTTTGAGAAGTTTCTGGCTTGTATTTAAAAAAGAATAAATGAATTTACAAGGTCTACCCATAGAAATTTAATTTAAGTATGCAGACCTATGAACCTACATAAAGTTAAACTCAATTCCTGCTAAGTGATAGGCTGTCTTGTTACTTTTTGGAAATTATCTTTCAGATTGACGCTCCGAAAAACTCGGAAGACGTATAAGAATACAGACTCGGATTATAATAAGAAACCAAATTTGAAACATGAAATAAAGTGAAGACTGAAGAAGGGAGTCCCTTGCTTTGAAAAGTGATTGAAGCCCATTACCTATTGGCTTATTTTACATAGTTTTCAAGCAAGGAAGTCAAATATTTTAATTTTTGTCATATCAAGGTCTTCATTTGTCTCCTAATTTGCCTTGCAACTTCAAGATTTCCTGACGAGTTGCCTTGAACATTTGTTCGATCGAGTTAATTTGCTTTAGCAGTTCTTGAATTCTATTGACGCTCGCTTCTTCAGCCAATAGATCTTGATTTTTCACGTTTGTGTCTTGTGCAATAGTTTCTGAGTGTTTTTTCTCAACGATTTGGCTTTGATTCGAATTAACGGCAGTAAAGACCGGAGTGAGGTTATGATGAGTTTTAATTTCCTGATTGAAATCAAGGAGGTCATTCCAACAGTCTTGGTCATTGTTGAATTTGACATCTTTCTCATCGAGTTTCAGGTCAAATAATGACATGTTATCTACAGGTTCCAACTGAGGAGTGAAGCCAATCAACTCCATGTCGTTATTTCTTTGCTCAACAGCTCCGCTCAGCATCCCTCCGTTCAGAAAGTCCTCTTCAGGGAATAAAAGCTCGTTGTTGAAATCTTGGTCATTTTTTTCAAAATTTAGCCGATCATCAAATAACAAATTTGAAAAATTTTGATTCGATTCAGCATTAAAATCTCCAAAAAGATTAAAGCTTTCGCCTTTTAACTCGTTGCTTTGGTCCTTATTAGTGAGGGGTTCTTCGGGTTTCACGCAAATTTGCTGACTACTTTCCTGCTCGTTCTCAATATTTGGATATTTCTCCGCCAAAGTGAAAAATCTGTTGCGGATCATGCTCTCGGTTCGTCCAGGCAGATGCTTTGCTATCGATTTCCAGTCTGGACCGTAGACTTTATGATATTTGATAATTGTTTCGTCCTCTTGTAAAGAAAAGGTTACTTTACGGCTAGCAAGTTTCTGGGCGTTTTTCTGCTCGGCTAACTTTTTGTTGCGATTGAAAAGCTCTAATAAATGCTCTTTTCCTGAGGCCCAGACTTGATGGCCACCCTTTTTCGTTTTTCTCTCTGTATTAGGAGGCATCTTCACAACTTCAGAAATTTTATTGCTGAGTGCTGGTTTTATCGGTGACTCTTTGGATATTTGTTGGGGCTGATAGTAAGTGTCGCAAGTGGTAGCCGTACCATTGGAGCTCTCAGCGGTCTGTAGCAAATTTTCTTGCGAAGAGACTTGCTTTATCCCTGGCTTTTGCGCGATTTGGTCAGTTTTTGCACCTTCATCAAAATACTGGTTGAGATATTTATAAAGGGTGTGTCTGCGACCGTGTTTTGGAAAGGCTGGCATATTTAATTCTTGCATCTGATTCGTACTGCTGCTGCGACTTAGGCTGTGCTGACTGCCTGCCATCTGACTGCTGGCATCATTGGCTCTCGTATTAAGAGGGTAATTTTGATTTTGGACACCAAAGGAATTTATTAATCCCTTAGACTGCAACAAATGAATATCGTGCTGATTTTTTATCATCGGGTAGCCCTGGGCTTCTTCCATCGACTGGCGCTGGTCATAGACCGGCTGGATGCGCTGCTGGCTTTCAGTTTCAAAATTTGCCGGAGTTTTGTAAAAACTCGTTCCCGAATTTTTTTTGCTCTGAAATTGGGCAGACTGAATCTGGCTAGGCTCAATGTCCATTGCTTGGCTTCGGAGAGACACCTTCGAGCCACGAGAAGGGTCAGCACCTGTAGAAAAACGGATAACTTTTGAAGAGGGTCCAATGTCCTTGGCATGCTCTAACAAGCTTGACAACTTGGAGGGCTTTTTTTCTCTGGTTGCCAAGTATTCTACTGCGCTATATTTCTCTTTCTGAGCTTGGAGGTCTAAACGCTTGTTCCTATTTGTGGAGCTGACTTCCGTATAAAATTCATGCTCTGAATTTCCAGACCTTTGCCTCAGTGAACTCTTATCTAGGCCTTCTGAGCCTGTGATTGGAAATTTAAAGTGAGTGTTAGTCGACATTTCCTGGTGTAGTTTGTTTGTTTCGCACTTCAGAAAAGCCTGCAATTTAAAATTTAAGAAATAATAATCAACGCTAAGATACAATGTTTCTCATCAACTTTATTAAAAAATGCGATTGTTTTATCTTGGATAGAATTAATTGCCAACTCCTTTCAACGGCATACTCTAAAATTATCGGTGTGGAAAGATGCTCCAAATAGAAAATGATAAATCTGAAATTTACTGGACTCAGCTGGTCTAAGGCGCCTTACCTTGCGCCGCTGTTTTGATTGGGCTGGGTTGAACATTCAATTCCTTGAGCCGTAGAAACGTACAATATATAACTAATCTTTAAAACGCATAATCGGAGTTAGTTAGATAGATTGATTTTGATGTAGATAAATTGTTCGAAATAATTCTGAATCATTTCGAGAAGGATTGTTTGGAAACTTAGGAAGCATTTGCTGATTAAATCGCATAATTGAGCTTGAAGTGCCATCAAGTGTGTCATTAAATAATAATAGAAGAAAAGCATATTTTATTTATTCAAAGACCCAAAGCAGAAATTAATGAATGTGTGAATGCATCTCCATATGCGAATTGAATTCGGTCTGCACATATCTGATGCGAAATCTGGAAAATAATACCAATCTATAATGATATTGCTACTGCCTCTCTTGGCTGCTGATATTGTCGAAAGCATTTTTCGAAGAAGCAGATTCTAAGCGGAGCAAGGCAATAATGAAACGATGCGCAGATTTCCCCTCTTTTCACATACTTCAATGATATTAAGGACAAATGTAGGATAGCCCAATTGTAATTAACGCACTTAAAAAAACTAATTTTAAGAGAATGAAAAAAAAGGAAAAACGAAAGTTTGAGAGAAGTTGGTTAAAATCACTTGGAAAGATGGTTTCAGAGCTGAAACTGGGTAGCGGAAATTTCTTCTATTCATGAGAGCAGAAATCAGAAGCAAAAACTCTTCAAATCATCATAAGCTGCTAAAGGTGCTGT
>ENA-UOUE01001687-UOUE01001687.1-compost-metagenome-genome-assembly--contig:-NODE-1687-length-12876-cov-2.701149_pt1 | contig 12876 bp, 10 predicted proteins | sample MGYA00238146_ERZ747223 | MGnify/ENA primary metagenome ERZ747223 (study PRJEB28781, sample SAMN06268865) | compost metagenome | isolation source: single cell | place: USA: California, Emeryville, Joint... | reverse complement strand
ATCAAATGACAACGGGATCTGAAGCTCAAGATATGTCATTGGTTCAAGGCCCTCCTGATAGTTGAACACTCGATACAATATCCCTTGCGCTGTGAGCAGGAAAAGGTCACCCAGATAGATGTCAAACCCGGAAAGCTCGAATTTATCATCAAATAGAGCTCCAGTTATGGCGACATGCAAAGTCATGTCTTGATTTGAGTCCAGCAACCAGATTTCAACGAGCCCTTCTGAGTCACAATCCAGACTTGCGCTTGCATACTGATATCGGAATACATACATTGAGTCATCATTGGATCTATATGCACGCACTCCCCTCTCTATTCGATCTGTAATGGCGGTTTCGCACGTCGGAGCTGAGGGTATGGAGCTGATATAAGTGAAGTCACTTGCGTTGAAGAGATAGAACTGGTTGATCTGCTCATCGTCGTAGGTTACTAAGCAATCGGCGATAATTACACCGCTAATGTATGTGACGCCAAAGCATTCTACTCCTTCGATATCTGTAACTGAGAAGTGAGTGTTAACATCCCAAAAGTTGCTGGGGGTAGTGTAATAAACACTGAGATTATCTGTCAGGAACAGTAGAGGCTCTGATTGGTTGATATACCCAAGGTTATCCCGAGGGATGTGTCTATTGACGATTTGCGGAGGAGTCGAGTTCTTGCTTAGGAGTTTGAAATTACCATAGCTTCCAATGTTCGGCATGATGAAACAGAAATCTGAAGCCTCTGCCAATTGGTGAGTGACGTTATATCCAGTTATATAATCATCAATGTCTATATACACAAGCTCATTAACCCGACAATGGAGAACACCAGTAGGTGCTATTGATTCCACATATGGAGCGCTTCTTATTACCACGACCGAGCTTACTAGGAGGATGAATGCGAGAAGCATTTTCTTCATTTGTTGGCAAGATTGCTTGGCTTATCGATTTTATTTTAGGTTAAGTGCTTGAGGCTTTAATAAATATTCAAATTGATAAACCGGTTCTACATATATGTGTTAATTGCATTCCTTTTCACATCGAAAGGGACATCGTAGGCTGATTCGAAAGTGCAAAATGAGTAAGTTATGGTCAAATTTTAAAGCCTTTCAAGCTGAAAAATATCGAAATTTTGATAATTTCTGCAAAATCGCATTCATTAAAAAGCACAAAATTGTTTATCTAACATTGCTGTTCAGTAAGAATCTACCAATTTAGAAGTAGTTATGCATTGCTCTGTTCAGGAGCTTTCAAAAGACTATACAATATCTCAGCTTCTCCGGTGATCGCTAATTTATCCTCTTTTATCTTTCTCACAGTAGTGTTGAGAAAGATCCTCTTTCTTTGATGATCAAGGTTTATTACCTCGATTTTACCTTCGACTTCCTCATCGAGAAACACAGGAGCTTTAAAATTTAACGACTGTTTCACATATATGCTTCCGACGAAAAAGTTTCCGCAAAGATCCGAGAACAGAGACCCAACCAAAATGCCATGGACGATTCTCTTTCCAAACTTGGTCTTCGCAGCCGCTTCCTCGTTTATATGAATTGGATTTTTATCACCGCAAATATCTGAAAATGTTATCACTTGATCTGATGTGAAAACCCGAGTGACTGTAGCGTAATCTCCAATCGAAAGCTTGTCGTTGAGCTCGCCTCTGACTAGCTGAGCAAAGCCTCTGGTAAAGCTGACTTTGCTAGAGCAGCTCTTTTTTAGTTTTAGCAGCATGGGAAAAGATTTCGATTTTTAAGAAGTGAGAAAAGTTGTATAGAAATAAAGCGGTTATTCAGAAAAGTTGATTTAATTTCAGAGGGGAAAAACTGAAATTCAAAACTTCCAAACCATTTTCATTGTGAAAATAGAAATTTTACCATCAAATATCACTTGAAGACCTCGTTTTGAGGTTACTACAAACAAATTTATAATCATTATAGTTGAACTTAATGATCAGAATTTTCTTCCCAAACAGTGCCTTCACAATGAATTTAGAGCTACAGGGTTCATTAAATCCTTATTATGGTGTTTTATCATGATGCGTTCTCATGTAACTTCTAGACAGGGTTTCAAGCTTTGTAAGAAAATCTCCTTCGAGCGATTTCTGATCAGAAAGGAAAACCAATTTTAGAGTGTAATATTCTCATCTTTGGAACTCAAAAACGAAAGCTTGCTCCTGATAGAGAGCTTGAGTCTATCGAGCTTTAGGGTAGCAATGATCGGGCTCCTGTTTTGGATGAACTGATGAGTGTAGCATTCTTGCATGAGTTGGACTCGATCTTGATTGGCGGATAATATCAAACTTTTTTTATCAAAGAGGCTTGAGGTCCCAGATTATTATAAATTATTGAATTCCTGGAGCCAGGTACTCAAAAATTTCATTAAATCCAATGAATGAAATCACGCCGAAATCTGACTTTCTCAGCACTCTTAACTACAAGGAGCTCTCAGAAGGATCTGATATGAATTTCCAAGACCTCGATCGAAAAAGCCCAATGGATGATAAATCACAAAATTCTCAAAAAGATGGTTTGGAACTTAGCAAGAAGCCATCAAACCAATCAAGATCGATCCTTAGCTGGATTTTCGGAGAGTCAGGAGGATCAAGAGAAGCAGAGGAGGAAAAGCTACCAATTTCAGAGTCTACAATAACAACAGGACCAAAAAATAGTCTTTATGGAGATCAAGCAAGCTCTGGCCTCTCTTCACGCGGAGATACCCCATTTAATGAACTTGGAGAGTTCTTGCCGCGTCAAGGGGGCTTGGATAACTCTCTTGCTTATGCAATATCTTTGAAAAACCTCTCCACTCATATATCCTATGGCACAGTCTCGCAGAACCTGGACATTAACTCATTCTTTAGAAAGGAATCACTTCAAGTCCCCTCTGAAGATAGCTATATTGGCGGAGCTGAGTACCGATGTGAGTTAGGGGAGGGTAGCGAAGGAAAACTACATTTGGTTCGACTAATTGATGATTATGATGATTTACCCGATTTACTCGCTCTGAAGGCCTTTAAAAACCACTCCGAAAATAGCCTGGTTAAAGCTATCAAAGAGTTTTATCTTGTGAAGAGCCTTAAGAATTCGAATATCATCAAATACTACAAGCTGCTCTTTCCGAACAGCTACAACGACCATAAAGAAGCCGCGAATTTCGGGATTTTGATGGAGTATATGCCGGGCGGCTCCCTGGACGAGCATATCGAAAGATGCTATCATAAGATCCAGATCTCAGACAAGAAGAAGCTTCTTAAGCAGCTGCTTTTAGGCTTGGACTATCTCCATAAGAAGAATATCATTCATCGTGACATCAAGGTAGCTACCTCATTGATTGAGCTAATTTGCTAATGCTTTTTTGTTTTTTGACATGAAGCCAAAAAATATTCTCTTGTCAAATAGCAAAACTCAGCTCAAAATCGGTGATTTTGGGCTCGCTGCCGAGGCAACCACCTCTGTCTCTAGTTCTGTGGGCACGCTAGGGTTTAGAGCTCCAGAAGTCATCGCAGGCGGTGAGTATAATACTAAGGTATTTAGTTTGAGATAGAAAATTTGAAAAATACTTTATGTATAATAGGCTGATATATGGTCGTTCGGGTGCACCTGCTACAACTTATTCACTGGAAAGAAACCAGACGATAAATTCGAGGTACCTTCTTATCGATGACAATTTTTTAAGCGATTGGTGCAAATAGGTGAATAAGCAAGTGAAATTGAAGAATCTGCTGGATACTATTGCCAGCGATGAGCTCAAGAAGGTCCCGAGACTCTTTGACTTTCTCTATAACTGCTTCCAAATTGATGTGGAGCAAAGACTTAGCGCTGAAGAGCTTCTTCGTCATTCATTCTTAATTTGAGCAATAGTTATTTTTTTAATGCAAAGTAATGAGAGAAATTTATTGGTAAGTTATCATATTTCATATTTTATAAGAGTGTTATACTCGTGCACTTTTCGAGTGGGTTTATTGGTTCTGAATGTCTATATCTTAGGCGACGGCTATGTTCTTCTCAAAAGAAATTTTAAAACGATATATTCTTAGTGGTACATTAAATTTTGAAACACCTTGCAGGCTGTTAATAAAAAAAAATAATCAATTAACGTCTGCACTTCTCCATTTACACTTTCATGAAGGCTTGAAGAAATTACTTGTTCTCTATTACTTTTTTTATCTTTCATAATCAACAGCTGGTAGCCCAATGTTAGCTTTTAGAATCGACTCGTCTGTCTGAAAAGTTTTCCTGGACATCATCGAGTGAGCATCATCCTTTGTTAAGCATCGTATTAAAGCTTTAAAATTCACTTTTAATCGCTAAATTCTTTTTTTTTGAAATGATTCAAAACTGGCAATTATTCTCTGTTGTAGACGGTTTCTGCAACAGCTGTGATGTAACAAAATGCTTTCTGCCCTCTTTCAATCTTTCAAAAATGAAGCCTGAATTTATGAGCTGAAAACACCGATAAACGATGCGAAAAGCAACATTAAAAGGCTCTCAGTTGTTCTCTCAACTTTGAAATAAGCTGCCAACCCGGCCGAATCAAGCAATCAAGGTCCTGATCTCATTTTCAATAGTTAGCTAATGTGAGACTCAGATCATTTCACTATTTGGACTTTCATATTTAAACACGAAACACCTCAGATAATTTGGTAAATGGGTACTTTCTCTTATCTTAGCTTAATTAATGGAAACAATGCATAAGAAGCTCGCAACTCAAAGAAAAACTTTCGGAAAACGCAGTTGAACTTTGATTTTAACATGCTATGATGCTTGTTTAGCTCAGAATTCAAGAAAAATAGCTTTCGGCTGAGATCACAAATATGGATTTCAAGATGCACCCATGAAAATTTAAATCTTCAATAAGCCCTTTAGTAATGAATGACACTGAATACTAACAAGGACATGTAGTCCAGAAGAATAATAGCTGAATATCATAGATCCCTCTAATCTTTGATTGCCTCATGATTCTTTACATCCCAGCACGATAAAGGACATAGCCTTTCTGCTTTTCTTTTCCTTTTCTCGATGATGTTGTTGACTTTAAATTGGGTATTCACCCATCAAAGCCCAACGACGGTTTTTTCTTACTTTCTATCATCGTTCACAGTAATTAAATCAAATTCAATTTCCGGCAGTGCATATCAAATAATTCGAACTGCTAAAAATCATCACTGCACTTTGATTCAATTAATATTGGAGGTAGTAACACTGGCTAATTAATTTATTTAATTTGAGTAGTTGATGTAAACCGTGTCTTCAGTCCTCGGTTTAGTGATACCTTAGCTTGAACCCATCAAACACATTTTCCCACCCTACCTCAAAAACTGAAAACGTTTGACTATAACAGTCATCAAAATCATCATGCTGATGCTTCAAGCCATCACTTGTTCTTCCTCGGTTAATGATATTTTCAATGAGACATCGAGAACTCTAAATCATCATTTAAGAAGCCATTCGGTTCCAGTAAATTTTCAATGTGGTCACTGTATATAAATCTCTGTTATTTTTCAAATCCTTCTTTAATTTTCGGCGTTTTCAAAGAATTTATTTGAGACTGTCTCAAAATCCTAATTCAATCGGTTTTGTTAATTAATAGCTAACTAAATTACAAAAAGACTCCACTAAAATACCCCTGCTTCGCTTGTTGTTCAATATTCAATGAGAAAGAAATTATACCCTTCATCTCCTTAATCTCTTCTTTACTCTCAAAGCACTAGATAGTTCCTCACACTTTGATTTAGCGAATTACTTTGCAGATTTAGTGATTTAACTTGATAGAAAATATGGCTGTGAACCTAACCATTAAGCTGTTCCTAGCGTTTCCTCGTCTCAATCTTTCAGAAGGGTGCATTGTATCATTAAGATGAGGTAATTGATTCGTAAACTCATAAATCTCAAAAAGGATCCAGTGTAGATTTTTTGTTAGCAAGTAATGATCTAATTTAGTTGACAGTGAGCAATGATCAGAAGTTAAATCAAACAGTGCAAGATGAAATTATGGATTAATTTATTAATCTAGATTAATTAAAAATCTTGCAGTAATTGCAAAATCTCAGTGCTAATGATTGTTAGTGCATCGAAATTTGGTAATCAGACGCTTTATTTACGATTCAAAATTGACTGAGTAAAATAATAAAGCTCTAAAAATTTCGAAGTTGCTACTGAAAGCTCCCAATTTTACAAACACTTACAGAATCCCTCCACCTCGAATGACCACCAAACGCAATAAACACCTCTCAGAATCTTCAGAGAAAAAGGGCCATAGCCTTTTCATCGAATCATTATACTCTGTGATTGAAGTATCATCTTTAGTGCGCGATTTTGTTAGTAACTGTTTTTCTATTTCCAAAGAACAAGACGTATCCGAATCTGGTAGACTGGGGTGAAACTCCTGGATCGTTTACTATTTTCAAACCAAATCGATTCGCTGAAGAGTTGCTACCTTCCCTTTGCAAACATTCAAATTTTAGCTCTTTCGTTCGACAAGTATTTCTTCTTATCGAGCTTCATCTGAATAATTATTATCAGTTGAATATGTATTGTTTTAAGAAGTGCAAAACGAAACAAATAAGTGACTCTGTATCCTATTGGCACCCATTTTTTGTGAAAGGACAACCGTAATTTTACCCCTCCCTGCGCATGGCTGATGTTAATGATGGACTATAGACAACTGCTCAGAAATATCATTAGAAAGAACCCTCGACATATTCTAGCTGAGAAAAAAGCTCGGTTAAAAACATTTGGATTTGTTTTACAATCAAACAACCTCTGCAAGAAAAAATCAAGCCAAGCATCTTCAATTTCTGACGAAGATACTATGAAAAGTACAAAAAGTAGCGAAAGCCAACTTAGCAACGAGAGATATGTCCAACCACGAGCTGGATCCGGTTACGACAAGATAGATTTTTTTTGCAAATACATGTAAAATTGTAATCAGAAACCCCCCTAAATTCGCGTCAATAGTGAAAAACTTAATCCGAAATCCAACGTGAGAGCCATGTCTTTGATTCGTGAATACTTGAATGACGATGATGACAGCCCATTGGACTCGGGATATGAGTGCCCTTCCAGTGTAAAAAAGGTGAAGAAAGAACTAGAAAGTGCAGATCAAGAGAATTTTCAATATATACGAATGGATTTGGACACTCTGAATTGCACTGAATTTCAAAGCAATCTCACGAAAGACTGTTTGAATTCTGTGCCTGCAAAGAAAACTCAAGTGTTTGATAGAAGGGACTACATTAGATGCGTAACCACTTCCTCTTAGTAGTTCAAATCAGCTAATTTTGTTTTTGGTAACAGACAAACCTAATAAAAAATCTCTTTATGTTCCAAGACAAAGTAGAAACACGTTCTTTCAATGGAAGCGAGGCTACTCACTGTCCATCTCAGGATCTTGCGAGCTGTAAGACTGGAGAACTGATTGAAGATAGTTCAAATGAGGTTCGTTGCGATGCGATTTAATGATATCTCAGGTTTTTTTGTACTTTTAGCTTTCTTAATTTACCTCTATAATTCCAAGCGTCAATATTTCACGACTGTAATTTTACGACTTTTGTAATTCTGCTCAAACCCACAGGCAGGATAAATTTTCCAGAGAAAATTTGTTCATTCTCATAGCGACACCTTTATGGTTCAGCTTAAAGTGACACAATTACAATGCAATGTGTCTAGAGTTTGTATTGTTGAGAAACACATATAGCTTTTCTCTCTTTTAGTATTAAGTCACTAATGCCCTCCATATGATCACTAGGGGTAATCTATAACGTTTAATTGGGACTGTCAAATGGCAGCCCTAACAAAGATAGAAATGAGAGCTCTAGCAAGGATGGAAATAACTAAGCAAGCTTCAAAGATTAGAGTGCGGTTTCTAATGCAGATTTGTACAGTCATGCTCATTTTTCACATTACGACGAACCAATTTAAAGCTAATGTCAATCTACCACTAAATGGAAAAACTAGAGGGTTTTACAGTTTTTTTTATAAAAAGCAATGAAACTGAGCTCTATCTGCTCCTTCTCCTTGAAGGCCAAGGTTATCCCACATACATACTCAGGGCTATGAGTTCAATATTGAAGGAAAAAGCTCTAAAATATTATAAACGGGGGCTCGATAGGCTCTGGGCGATTGTTCGTGTAAGAATCAAAATTGGAATGAATAGATTTTTCAGTTTACGGAATCTAAAAGTTCTTCAGTTCTTCGAGACCTTTGCTAATTATTCTGTAATACAACTATGGAATAATATGAATTAAATTCATCAGCAAGCCTCTCTCACCGCAAATTTCATAATCGAGAAAAAAGAACGAGTTTCGCTCGATAAAATAAATCACGGTTAATTTTTAGGTATTTGAATTTCTTTTCTCAGTTAAATGTATGTAGAATTATCCCATGTCCTCTTCTCGCCGTCCTTATTAATATAATCCTCAGAACTATGAAAATTTCCACTTTCCACTCATTCTAAGTTTCATTCTGACTTCTCCTTCGCATTGTCGTAGAGAGCTTTGTATGATATCTGTTCACATTTCTTAAGAATAAAGAATACAGACAAAATGGCTTTTCTCGTCCCATTTGGGACTTTCATGAGGGACACTTAGGATGTACAACAGAGATTTGAGCATAATACAACGAACTAAGCCTAAAAACCCTCACAATGAAGAATAGAGCTCAATTAGATGTTGGTCACCACGAAAATTTTAATCAGGAAGCTTCGCCTAAGCTCTGCTCAAATTTGCGGTCTCATAACACATAAATAGAAGGAGCAAGATTAGGATTCTTTGAGTTTCTATTATGCATTCATTTTTAGATTTTGCCTCGAGGCTGTTTCGGGAAACTATTAAATTATAAATTTAGTCAAATACCTTGTTTCGAATAAAGATCGAGATCCCTGGGAACATATTCCTATAATTTCCAGAACCCTCTTTCGAAGCAAAAATCACTAATTAATTAATTTAACTGAGAGAAAAGCCCCATAATCCTTGGATTTAACGGTTTAAAAATACCCTGTACTGATATTTTTTGGTTTGCAAAATTAACAAGTATATTTACGTAATTATAAGGCATGTACCTCACCATGATAAATCTGACAGCCGGTCAACGCTTGCACTGCACTCAATTCCATCCGCTAATTTTCCTCTTGCCTGAGCAACCTTTGATAGATCTCATTGCTTACAGCTCATAGAGCTCAGAGAGACATTCAGAAATCCCGTCTGAAGCACTTGTTGCTTTGAAGAGGCTTGAGGCTCATGCACCGCTGGACTTTTAGGCGGTAATTAATTTGATTCGATTTTGATTTTTTTCCAGCTCGATCTGCTATTAAAAGCTGGAAAAAGATTATTGGAATTCCAATAAATCATTCGAGTACTTAAGATGATAAATGAAAAAAATTCTTATAAAATTCAAAAATCTTCGCTGAATAAATTCATGAATACTCAAAATTACGACAGCAGAAAGCCACCGAGCAAGGAACCTAAAGTTACTCGGTTCATTGACACTTTCTTCAAAATCTTGGAGGTAAACTCCCTCATCATCCCATGAGCTTAATTACAATAATCTCCAGTCCAATAGTTTTTCGGAAATCATCTGCTGGTCAACCGACGGCGAGCGTTTCATTATCAAGCAACCGAAGCCATTCACTGATACAATCCTTCAAAACTATTTCGGACACCAAAATCTAACTTCGTTCATCAGACAGGTTTCCATTGAATCATCTATGGCAAAGTCTAATCTAGCATGAAATAGCTATATTTTTACAATTTTAAGCGCTGTGCCTGTGAAAATAACCAACATTCTTTCTGCCACGAGTATTTTAAGCGCGATAGCTCGTAATTAACTCTTTCTCCTATTTTGGAATTCTTATTGCTATTAGGCAGGAGATGCTTTCAAAACTTCGAAGAAATAACAGCAAAAAAGAGTCCAAAGCTGAAATTATCGAGTCAAAAAACCCCATCATAGAGGTCCCTCAGAAAGTAAACACCAATTCCACGCAGTGCCTTATAATGATTGGTTAGAAAATACTTGTTTCAAAGAGTGATGAGTCTTGGGGTTTTATAAATGCTCCAACACTCAGCTCGGTTTCTAAGATCGCCAGCAACGTCAGCAGCGATGAGTAAATGATTAACTCGCGATTTTTTGCTAAAAGATTGAAATATAGTTCGTCTTGTGGGGTACATCCGTATAATAGATTATATTCAGCCTCAAGTTTGATGAGTTTATTGATTCAAAACGCGATGACGGTCGAAAATGCGCTCAATGACCTTAAAATGTTGAGGCGGAAGCTCCAAGAAGAGAATGAGCAGCCTGAGCCGATGTATAGCTTCGAATCTTTCAGCGATTTGTAGGAAAGAGCAGTTTTACAACGTTTCAATTCGAAATAGAATGAACTTGTTAGGTTTCAACTCGATACTGTGTTGATAAATACATAGACTTGCAGGTTGTACTAAATATAAATAATTTTTTTGTTATTTCACTCTATTCAATTTTTTTTAATATATCGTGTAGATCCGATATAAGCGAGTTCTCAAGTAGCAAGTTCTGCTATGAGTAACCAGAAGATGGCTTTTATTATCATATAAAACTAAGTTTTCGAGTTCAGTAATCTGTGTGTAGTGTTTTGTGATTTGTTAATTAGGAAATAAATCGTAATGATTTTGATACTGCTATGGCATGGATATCATGGAAGAGGGTCAACAACTATGTATGCATGGCCCAGTTTTCGAGGAGACTTTGAAGATGTGGAAAGGTGCTGATAGAGCTGATAGACAGGTGACTAGATAAATCAGAAATTGTTCAAGCTATTGATCTAAACCCTGAAGATAACATAAAAAGGATCTCTTATTTGTTCTTTGTTGCTAATAACTTGCTCTCTTGAAAAAAGAAATGGTACTTCCTTGAAAAGAAAATTTTTCATAAATAAAACCAAGGAACCAGCAACAAAAAAACCATTTTTAAGGTGATTATCTTCGCTACGGCTGAATTAAAATCCTTGCAATGTATCTCTAGAGACTCAATAATTAAATTAAATAAATTGATCAAGAATGGAGTTGAAGACCAACCTGACAACCAATAAATGGATGAAGTACATCATGGTCGGAGGGATAGGGCTTGTTTTCATAGGAGCTTCATACTCTGTCATGAGAATTTTGAAAAAAGAGAAGACAAACGTTGCCAAAAGAGCATCTAATGAAACTTCTTCAAGAGATAAGATTTGAAGTATGTCCCCTCTTCATGGAGTTGGCAGGTGCGTGCAGAAGTCACCGTAATTCTTCTACAGGTGCGGTGATTATTCCACCTGATGAACAAAAGGAGCTGATTGATACAAGTAAGTCAAACCAGATCTTGATAATGTTCAACCACGTGAAAAATATATAGCATTAGTTGAGCTTGAGCGACTCAAGCATCAGATTTTAGCGGAAAAAAAAGGTAGATATTTCAGCTTATGAATATTCCACTAATGTTGTCTACAAGGATGATAAGTACTGATTTTCTTTAATTATGATATCATTAATTTATGTAGAGATGTGAAAGCTGCGATGAGTGCAATCAAACAAGATTTAAACGATGCAGTGATAATGAAATTAGATCTTTCAGCATCGATTCCTGCATTTCTGACGCCAGAGAAGACGCTTCAAATTTTTTCCGAAGGCAATGAAGGCCCAACTAATGAAAGTAAACGAAATCGCTCAGGACGCACTTCAGAAAAATGATTTTCAAGCATTTAGGAAGAAATATCGAGGGTTAGAAGCCATTTCTGCCAGGTAAGAAAGATTTTTCATTACTGATAGACAATTGATCATCCTGATGTTAGAGTACAAGTATTGATCGAAGAGGGCCTTGGAGGTTATAAAGATCACCCTGAGAAGATTATAATGTGTGCTGTATCACACTATTTGGTGACGGACCTTAAATTTGCGCTGAAATATCAAGAACTGCTTAGTGTTCAGGCCACGCAAGTGTTCGGAAAAATAATGAAGCGAGATCCGAACTTAGAGAAGGCATTCGAAGATTTCGGAAAGGAAATTCTAGAAGAACAATATAGTACATTTACAAAGGAACAAGATAGTAAGGTCTAAATCTTCAAAAGAATTCCATATCATGTAGTCAATTAAAGTCTTCAAACAGATTGAGAAAATTCTATTTAGAAGTTAGTTCATAATTGCTTTTATCTTCAAATGGTCTCTGAAACAAGAACTGAGTTGCCTTCTTCAAAAATATTCATATCTCGATTTTAGAACAACTTTATAATCGTGTCCTTTGAAATGATCTGCTTCCTTTAATGAAATATACCTTACCAAGATTGTTTTGATGTCTCTGTCCAATAACCCATGAAATAGAATTTATAGAGCATGAGTTCAATTATAATCTCTGTGAAACTAAGCAGTTGAAGCAGAAAAACGAATATAAAATCTTAAACAATTTTCTGCTTGGATATTCTCAGTATACATTTATTCAACTGATTTTTCAGATCTCATTCCAAATAGCACATCTGAAAATCTTTATTAACAACACAACACTTTATTCAGATATAATATCATGAGGAGATAATAATTTCAGAAACAACAGTCAGTAAATTATGAATGGGAAAATGCTACGCTTCTAAAGGCTAATTGAGAAAAGATTTCCTGGAACCAATGTATGAGTACATTCTATTAATTAATTATTCATTTTGTCTTATTCACAAATGCAGGGCGAATTGTCCACATATGAATGATTTGAGAGTGCTGAGATTTGTGGCGAAGATACGGGGTGATGAATGTTGAATCCAAGTGTATATCTTCGAAGCTGTTTAGAAGAATTGTTGCTATTATTACTGATAACTCTGATCAATTAACAATCTAACAATATGTCGAATGCGTGAGTGAATCAAAATAATGTAACAATCCTATTGTCTCGTTTTGCCAA
>ENA-UOUE01001682-UOUE01001682.1-compost-metagenome-genome-assembly--contig:-NODE-1682-length-12920-cov-15.905941_pt1 | contig 12920 bp, 15 predicted proteins | sample MGYA00238146_ERZ747223 | MGnify/ENA primary metagenome ERZ747223 (study PRJEB28781, sample SAMN06268865) | compost metagenome | isolation source: single cell | place: USA: California, Emeryville, Joint... | reverse complement strand
ACTTGTTTTATTGTTGATTTATTGTATTCGAATTCCTAGAGGTTAGTGATACATATATGCATTAACCGATATTTCTTTGATTTAATGAACATCTTGAAAAATGTTCGAATTATCTGATTTTTCAGAGATTAGAGCACTATCCAGAGAAGAGAATTGTAAAGATTTTATCCTCGTCTATACTCAGTACAACATATATCCATCCACTTATTGTGTTTTTCATAATGATAAACTCGTAATCAGACCGCTTACTTTTCTGAGCATATAATATTTCAAGAAGAAATCGATACCCTTACCGCGTAGACAAGTAAGAACTGTTTCAATTTGTGAAGGAGCATATAATTACCCGAACCTGCTTTTTTTTATATTTATTTATTTTGAATTCAAAAAATTCAATTATAATAATTTCTGCCTTTGTGGAATTAACCAGTTATCAAGCAGCAATATAATAATGCTGTATACAAGGTATGGTAAGAGCAGGCAAATTTAATAATTTTGAGAAATCCAACAAATAATAGAATACATTTTTAAGTTTGCTTGAAAAATAATACCTATTTCATTAATGTCAAATTTGAAATGGAGTTAATACTATGAGAAGGTGACTGAGACCCTTTCAGAAATTCTGAACTTGAAGCGTTCAAGTAATGACTCGGCGTCATCATACTCGAATTCAAAAGCCCTCTCGTTCTATGAGGCTTAAATAGCTCGCCCATGGATGCTTTGAAATTCCTGTGCTTCAGCTTGGAAAATGAGAGCGGAGCGCCTGTTGAAGGCAAGGGAACATTGACTCCCCACTCTTTTGTATTAATGATCTTGAGATTAAACTGATCAACAGTAGTAATTCGAGGAGCAGCATCGAGCACGGGAGCTAGATGAGAAACTTCCGTCGGTTTTTTGGGGAAAATTGGGTCCATCTCCACCTTTAACAAGTTCTCCAATAGCTTTGTTGAATGGACCTTCATGTTGCTTGTGTCTGGCATGACTCGCATGTCTATTGAATGAACTCTCCGAGGTTTTGAAGGTTTTTTGGGCTGAGGATTAACCACTTCATAAAGCAATTTTTCAACCAGAGCCTTATTATCAGTCATAGTTTCATCTAATCCCGTTTTGCTTGGTTCGCGACTCAAATTGCCCTCTTTGATCCGTGTCTTGTACTCAGTCATCGTGATTTTCCCGGTTATATCCAAAGGGTGTGTTGATAGTGTTGGTAAAACTTGAGCCGAGTTGCTTACTGAAATCGACGTGAATCTTCTTCCAGCTTTTCTCTTTCCATGCTCTACAATGGTCACTCCATCTTCAACCTTTAGATTCTCCCAGGCCGACTCATTAGGCAGGCTTAAATCTCTCACGAACGATTTTTCTTCCGCAGGTGCTTTTTTCATTTTACTGGGCTTTGAGAGTTCGACTTCCTTTTTGCTTTCTTTTGGAGGCGGCGACCTGTTTACTTTGCCGAATACCTGCTGCAATTGGTCCTCCTCAGTGCTATTTTGTACTGCGTAGCTAAACAAGAATTAATCCCGTTGAAATGGCGTAATATTACTTCACTAGATAGTTGGCAGGAGGGAGCCTTTCCATTTTAACTCCATTTACAAAAATAATCTTCCCTGTGTCATCATAGGTGTACTTCTTGCTTCTCAAATCGTTATTTAACTTTGTGAGCCTAGCGCGATTTATTTTGTTTGCCTTGTTAATACAATTAGCTGCCTTTTTTGTTGTTTAAGGGTGCTTACTTGTTCTAATTGCAGTCTTGCAGCTAATTCAGCCTCTTTCCTTTTAATATCTCTTTCTTTCATGAGCCGCAGCTGGTCTATAGCTTTTTAAGAAATGATTTTCCCAGATACAATTACCATCCGTTCTGGTGTCCTCAAACTCCTGCTCCAGTGGCATCGTAGATGGTATTTCATCTCTGCTGATGTCCTGTTTCTTCATAAGCAAGGGAAAATTTGACAGAACTTTTTACGATTAAGTGTAATTTTGCTCGTTCTCTGGCCTTTTGCATAGAAAGGAAATATTTCTCAGATTGAGTACCTTTTAGCTTTCCATAATCGCTGAGACCGCTGAGGTTTCCTATTACACCTCTGTTAAACACTTGCAAAGACACTAACTACTTGTTACTGGATAGGCAATTGGTATATACGGCTTAGTTGTAACATATCCCGGAGCTAAATTGCAAATTTCTGGCTTTTCCTAAAACAACACAAGTGGTAAATTGCTGGAAGGGATGTCAGGTTACTGGTTCATCTTCAACTGGGGCGATATATTCAAATTTAGAATCGATAGTATCATGGAAAATCTGCTCCGGTGAAACTGCCAGCTCCAGCAACAGCATACCGAAGTCTCTGATATGTTGCGGCTGTTTTTTAATAATGCTTTCCTCAACAGAAATCCTGCTGACGTTTGAAATGATCTCTTCAAGGATCGGCCCTGCGACTGTGCAACCAATCGAATGCACTTCACCCAGATATCTACCACTGTCAACTAGATACGCGTTTTTAAAGCATAGCCTCTCGCGTAACTCTTCCAATGTAAACTCTCGGAGATCATCGTCCAATAATCGATGGAAATCCATTCGAGCTGTGCCAATGCTGATGTGGGTTGAAACGACGCAAATTACTTTGGTTTATTTTAAATAAATTAATATGAAACGCTATATAGTTGCTATTGTAGAGTTTCATGTTAATAAAAGTTCGATGCCAATTATTTCTTTTAAAGAATTTAAATAAACCCTTCGTGAAAATATATTGATTATACACAACTTTGGTTATAGTTAACAGCATTTTTTTCCATTTTCAAAACCAATGAATACAGAATTTTGTAAATTATTTTTTCATCAAAGACTTTATACCGAGTTGGGAATACCCAACATTTCCCACCCCTTGAGAAACGAAAGTTTGGACAAAATTGTCCTTGCAATAAAAACTGCTCGACGAGCGACGCTTCATATCTGGTTTATGTTCCATTTTGAGAGTTTTTAAAGCAATAGACAAGTCTTGATTAGTCATATATTGAGAAGAGATAGGACGAGTCTCTCTTGTAAATAACGCGTCAACTCTGTCTTTCTTAGCACCAAATAGCTTATCGATTTTGAGCATCTTGCATAAGGACCGATACTGACGGGACTCCTTCGTTATTTTTTCGCAAGGACTCACTTCTGCCGAACAAGGAAAGGCGAGCAATGGAGTTGAATTTTGTCTGGATCGCATTGCAGATTTTTGGAAAGGAGAAGGCGTGGCCACTCCTCTTTCAGTACGAGACGTATTGATATTTTTCGCCAATGAAGTAGTAGACTTGTTGATCGAATTCTTGCTTATTGGGCGGATTTTCCTTATCGGTGTGCCATCGTCGTGGAAGGATTTTTCCACATGCCTCACCGATCGCAGTTCAAGCGATTTATTCGCTGTAATACTCAGCTTGAGTGGAACCTTTTGAGGTTCGCCTCCTTTGGAGCTGATAATTTTTGGAGTTTCCTCACGGTGGTTATTTTCTCGAAACGACATTATCTCCCTTGGCTGCGCTGGCGACAATTCAGCGTGATTTATGCTATTATGAGCATCAATTATTGAGACATGAGCGCTCTGTAATGCTGGCGTATTTGATGGGTGCTTGCTTATTTGCCCAAAGTTCTCTGGCACTCTGGAAGGGATCTGAGAGACCAAAGTGGTTCTGGCAATTGGTAGCTTATCTTTGTTCACTGGCGAGGCTGGAGCAGAGAGACACCCGATCATTCTCAGCGTGGATTTCATGTCTCTTGGCTTAAATGCAGCAGGTTTTGGTTTGGGAACACTACTACCTGGAATTTTAGCATCATGTGAAACCGCTGCATCGATTTTAGAGAGGTTGGATGACACCTTATTAGCCATCCAAGCTCTTTTCTTCAGGTTTTCCTTTGCAATTTCAATGAGTTCATGATCAGTGACAAGTTTCTGAAAAACCTAATTGTTTCATGAGGATAGCAACGAATTCATCAAGATTCTGATTGTTTACACTAAGAGAGATGCAAAACACTTCGCAAGTGAGCGAAACGACAGTCGCAGTGTCTGAGCGATTAGCCATTGTAAAGAGCTCTTCCATTCCGAAGTAATGGCCTCTTGGAAGCAGTGCATACTTTCAAAGTTAAATAAAAGCGTGTCCATTTTTTATTTCTCGAAAAAAATCAACTTACTTTAATTCTCTTCTTCTGTTGGTCCGAATTCCTTGCGAAGAGTTGATGCATAGAGCGCTTATTTGAATTGTCATTTGCTTCTTCTGAATCATCTGAAGAAGGTACTGGTTGTACACACTTGGAGAGCTATTCAGCAAATAAATAACGATTAGATAAAGCTTAGCTGAAAGGGGAGCAGCTACTTCAACTTCTCCAGAGAGGACGAAATAGATATTATCAGGAGCCTGTCCTTCTCGGTAGAACACGTGTTTTTTTATGAAACTCTTTCGCTGTAACTGGAAATAAATCTCGTTGAGTGCGGAGTTAGGCAAATGAGAAAAAATATTAATTGTCTTTAAGAAGGCTAGGTTAGCATCGTCCTTCGTTTTGTAAATTTTAACTGCAAAGAAAATCAGAAGTCCAGAAAGGAAGAAAAGGTTCCTACACAAGAGACGGTTGTAATCTTCTCTTGCCAGCGTAGCTAGCACAATGTTCTCTCTACATACTACCGTTGCAGTCCTAGATTTTTCCACGAAAAATGAATTATTTTTCCTCCACAAGACCGATAGACAGTTACCTTCTAGTTCTATTCTGTAAGGCAATTTCACCAAATGACGCTCCAGCTTCCAATACCCTGCCTAAAAAGAAGCTAGGATACTCGCTCTGTAAATAATTTTGCTTTTCCGTTTCACTCATTTCTTCGGAGAAGGCGACCCGTAATTCTTCGTTTGCTTCTGATTGATGCTCAATGTTCGCGATCTTTGCGTTAAACGTTTCAGTTTTTTCACCCATATCATTAGTCTTTGTATGATCATGTTGATCGTTGTGATGTTGAGTCGTAGTCTCCACTTCCTTTTCAATTTCTTGGTGTTTCTTTAGGAGGACATAGACGGATCCTTTTATAATGATATAGAATTTTTCTCCCCAATCGCCTGTAATGAGTGCGAATAAATCAATTCTGCTCTCAACTCATGTCAATTACCGTAATTAAAGAGCGACTCTCCTGCTTTACAGATTTCTAACCTTAACTGCCTGTACAGAGTGAATAAATCGTGTTTTTCCATTTCGCTCTTCATTTTTTCGAAGAAATCGACCCCTTGGAAAGCCTCTTGAAGAAATAGCACTTCAGTATTGGTTTTCTGAGTAGGCTTTTTGTTGAGTATGGCTGCCACTATCTATTTATTCCACAAGCCCATATGGATATTAATAGAGATGGAGTAACTTACGTTAGAGTGCTCTGCATTTTGAAGTCGCACGTTAGTTGTCTCCAGCATCTTGGTTGTTACCAAGGAAATTTCGTTCTCTCCAGCCTTTCTCGAACTGGGATTAGCCTCTGGAGTCTCGTCTCCCATTCGAATTGAAAATGCCTTGGAGATAAGAGCTTTGTTCATCGGGAAAGACTTCGTGTTTAAATCTAACACAATAGCTAATTAACACAGCCAAAGAGTTATGGTTAATTAAATTATCTCTCAAATTGACAAACGCTCAGGGATAAACTTATTAAAAAACAAAGAAAAGCAAAGAATCTGCTTACCCTTTTTGTCATTTTTTGTCATGACATCATATCATGTATATATCCTTCATCTATACAGATTTCGCAGGTGAACTTTAAATTGTTCTTACTATGAAGGCATATATTTCCATGTAGTTTTTCTCATCCATAGTATACTTATTTGTTTTTTTTTTCTTTGATGGTCGCGACATCAACTTTGGAGCAGCTTTCTACAAATCGATCAGCTCATTCGGTTTACCTGGAATCTAATTGGTCTATCATACTACAGGAGCTAAAAACATCATTTATTTTCAAGTTTTATGAATCATATATGCAAGCGGTTCTGGTTTCTGGTGCTCGAAGAAAGAACGCATACGACTGAAAATAATCACGAGAAAACGTACAAACTGTATCAAGAGATGCTTGCATAACGGATTTTAAAACCAAGCTATACGATCCTTCAAACTGTCGTTCTTCTCCTCTCTATGAAATTGAAGCCTTTTTACTTGTCCAAGAGGTTCTTGGTTTCAGGGTCATCGAATTTGGTGGCTCCGCTGATGGTCTTGCCAGTTGGGGCGGCGGTTTCCTTGTAGAGTTCGTTCAATTTAGCAACTAAACAAAGAGGTTAGCCTTCAAAAAAGAATTCATTGAAAAGTATTTACCATCGAACTTTGGCTTCTTGAGGGTCTTGACCTTTCTGATGGTGACGTTGTTGACTGGGTAGATGAATTGGACAGCCTTCTTGATTTGCTCACCGATGTATTCGGTAACGAACTTTCTAACGAGTTCGGTAAGGTTGACGGAGGAGGCTTCCTTGGTGATGATCTCAACCATCTTCTTTCTGATAGCCTTGATTTGAGACATTTGGGCGTATGAAGTCTTCTTGAGTTGTTTCTCAGGAACTCTGGCAGTGAAAGCAATGCAGAAAATTCTGAGGACGTAGCCGTCTTGGGTCTTGACTTCGCAGTTGGCTTCAATGATGTTTTGCCACTTTCTGATGAATTGGCAGAGTTTGTCTCTGGTCATATCCATACCGTGGAAGTTGGTCATGCAGTTTCTGCCTTGGATATCTTCAACGCAGAGTTTCATCTTTCTCCTATTAAGTGTTGATAAGTTAGCAAAGCACGAGCAATATTGTTGAAAAGAATGAAGGAAGTGAATTCAAAGAGTGTTGTATCTAAATTTGCAAATTTGAAACATTACCAGGCGAGTTGTTCAGATTTCTGGTTCAAATCAGCGAGGGAGACCTCGAAGACTCTTCCTCTGAGTCTGTCACTGGCGATCTCTGGGAAAGAAGTTAGTTTTAGACTCTCTTAGAAGATGGTGGCTATTGTACTTGTGCCGGTGGTTCTTGTGCAAAGAGTTTTGCCGACGATTCTTCTATCGAAAGGATTTGGGGCCTTGATGTCGTACCATTCCTTCTTGGTCATTGGGTCGGCAACTTTCTTCTTGCCTCCCTTGCCTTTCTTGGAGATTCTTTTGTTTTTTCCGAAAGCCATTTCTTACCTTTTTTATTATATTCCCAGTTATCAAGGATTTATTAAGAACTCATTGTAAAAATCTTAAATAGCAAACTTACTTAGCACTCTTGCACCTGTTTGCAATTATCAAAATGTGCCGAGTTTTCAATATTGTTTTCGAGAAAGATGCTTGCTGCAAATTTCTGTTAGCTCTTAGAAATGGACCCAGATAGTGTTAAGGATATTTTTTAGAATAAGATTGTGTTATGAGACAAAGGGTAAGTGCCATTCAGGCCAATGGACTCGAAATAAGTCTAACAATGATTTAAGAGTGATGTTTTTGTATATCTCATCAATAATTTCATCATTGATGAATTAATATATTTCTAATCACAGGAATATGAACTACTGGTACTTGAGAGATGAAAGCCTTTTCATCATAAGAATTAATGTTGAACATTGATATTTTTTCATTTTTAGTGATAGTTTTTGTGAATTTTGCACTGATAGAGAGACTTAGCTTCAAATTAATTAAAGATCTAAAGGCAATACAAGTTTGATATTTCTCTTTTTTTATTTATTAAGTATCCCAACATTTATGCACTCTATGCAAAGATGCGTACTTCTTGCTGCAGATTAGAAAACAGCAGCAAGACACAAGCTAACGATTAACTACGCAACAATTTTTTTCAGAGATTTGTCTCAAGCTATTAGCTATTATGAACGTCTACCAATCTAAGAAAGGATCTTCAGAAGGCTTGATAGCAGGACTGAGTGTATCGGAATCAGGATAGCTCTGGAATTGATCACCAGGAGTTCTATTTATTTGTGTTAAAGGAAAATGATGTGTGGCTATTTCTACTTGATAATTGGCTTGTAAGGGGCTGGGATCTTCTTCGCGAGCAACGCATCCCAATCGATATTTTTGAACCATCTGTGTTCTTTGATATCCTTGAAACCTGAAATTTAAACTGATAAGTTCTGTCTCTAAAATGCCAATATACCATTCTTAAGGTTGCCGTATCGTTTTGAAAGATCTGCAACGAGAAGGTGCTTAACGATACTCTTTGCATCTCTGCGAAAGGTAATATGAATAAGAGAGAGTATCATCAGGTGGAATACCTATCAAAGTTCTTTGGGAATTTTATTTTTCCTTTCAGAATCTTTTGGTAGATTGCCATAGGATCTTCATCGGAGAATGGATCAATACCAGCGTTCATTTCGTAGATCAGAATGCCCAAAGTCCACCAATCAACAGGCTTTCCATGACCTTTGTTGTGAAAAGTGATTAGTCAATATTCACCAGAGTCCTGAAGAAGCGTTTAGTACCTTTATTCAGCAGAATTTCTGGAGCAAGATATTCTGGAGTTCCACAAAGAGTGTAAGTTCTTCCTTCGACAATCTTAGCAAAACCAAAATCAGTAAGCTTCAGGTAGCCGTCCTCATGGATAAGAAGATTCTCAGGCTTGAGATCCCTAAAAGAGTTGAGTTATTTGCTGGCGTGCTTTAGGCGAGGTAGAATTTACCTGTAAATGATATTCTTTGAATGGAGATAATCAAAAATTGAGGCAACTTGAGCTGCATAGAAACTAAAGTAATCGCGGTCAGCACTGCGATTTGTTGAGAGGATCTTACGCTGCATGAGGAGAATCGAGTTTTCCAACTCCACGGAGATAGGTGAACAGTTCTCCACCTGCGATAAACTCGATGACAAGATAGAGATATCTTTCGTCTTGAGAGTATCCTTCCATTCCCACCTATCACAATGGATTGCAGCGCAGGGTCATTAAGCTTTAGATACCACAAAAGGATGTGTTATGCTCGCTAAGATTGAGGTTTCTGACACGACGTGGTCAACCTGCTTGAGCTTGATAATTTCAGCCTTCTTCAGAGCCTTCAATGCGTAATGCTTGCTATTGACTTTCGACTTTATCAGTCTGACTCTTCCGAATGAGCCTATATTGTGAAACAAAAAGTTAGCAAAAGAATATGTGAAGGGCCTACCAGTTCCTAGCGTTTGCATGATCGTGTAATCTGTAAGTTTGACCTTCTTTGCGACTTTTGATTTCTCCATCTTCAAAGAGATTCTTCGCTATTTTTATTTATCCTGTAGTTCGTTGCGATTTTTAGTTAATTTATTATACAGAATAAAATCATTAAGGATATGAATTGGATCATCTCTTAATAATTAAAAAGTTGAAGAATCATTTTGGATAATTATTCATTGCTTCGAACTCAGACAAACAATTTCAATACACTAAGATAACTGAATGTTGAAACAGAAATTATAAAAAACCAACAAAAACGAAAAAAATTGTATGGAACATCAAGTCATGTAGTAGTTAATAGTATCACAAGCACATAAAATAACTTATTCATGATTTAGGCTAATTTTTGTTGAGGATTGTGTCAGAGATTGTGCAAGCCTTTTGAGCTATGATTTTGTTTTTATGAGAGCACAAATTTTCGATTATGGTTACACCATTAGAGGCTTTGAATTGTTCAAGGACCGGATTCGGTAAATTTTGGCAATATACTTCACTTCGTTCCAAAATATAGTAGATTGTGTTCACAGAGGAGAGAATCAGCTCAGGAAGGCCTGATGCAAGTGCATTCAGCACGCCGGTGAATACTTTTTCAGAAAGTATTTCTGGGAGTATCTCCTCATCGCATTTCTTGAAGGTATTGCTTAGACAATTCAGAGCCTCAATCTTTATTTCTGGACTGGCACCTAAAAGAATTTCTTCTAACTGTGTAAAAATTTCAAGTTCATTTGCTCTTTCGAGCACTTCGTGATATTTATCGACCAGAGAGGCCAACGTCTTGCACGTTTCTTTGCACCAAGAAGAATTGAAATCTTTGAGATTGAGCGCCAAGCAGACGAAGTATTGTTTTTCCTTCAAGACCTTAAAAATTTGTGATGAGTTTCAAAATCAAGTTACTTGAGGGAAGCCAAGATCAGAAAGAAGCAAATGACTGCATAGCCTGAAAGCAAGAAGTTTATTTCTGAAATTCTTTGCATGATTTAAAAGATTTAATGCGTAGTCTGCGATCCCAGCCTCAAAACAAAACTTCGTTTTCTTGATGTCAAAGTCCTGTGTAAAGTAACAAAAGGTCCAGAGAGTATGCTCGACCATAATATCATCCTCAAACGAACATAGTTGAGTAATTAAGGATAATGATGGGAAAACCTAAGAGAATTAGTTCACATAAGTTTGCTCTTTAGGAAGGTTAGTAACCGTTTCCAGAAGATTATCAGGCAGGTCACCCACGAGCTGGGAGAGAAGCCAAATCGAAGTTCGAAGGATATCGATCCGATTCTGATGAGAGGAAATAATTTGGTAGATTTTATTGGTGATTTTCAATTGAAAAATTGCATCTCGCACTTTTTTTGACTCCCCGATAAGGTTGGCAAGTGCCCATATACACTTTGTAATAATTTAGGTAAGCATTCAGTTTGACAGTCAAGGAATACGTTATCAAGGAAAATCCCATCCCCAAAGTCCAGTGCCTCGACAAGATTTTTAAGAATATCGTTATTCAAGGCGTATTCCACATATATCGTGTCTCCAGATGTAAAGTTACACAAAGTCCAAGAAGCACTTTCTTGTAATTTAGGATGTTCTGAAAACTCTTTGCTTATGATGTCCATCAAGATTAAGATAACTCCATCTTTCATTAATAAATCACAAATTTCATTGAATGACGTTATGGGTTTGGCCAGGCTATCTCTAATTTCGAGAGCAGACTTCGTTAGAATAGCAAGATTTTTGTTTTGGAAGCTTGATAAGAAATCATTAATCACTATTGATAGATCTCGCTGTTTTTTCTGATGTGGTCAGTAAATCAGTGTCAGATTCACCTCAGAATATAAAGATACAATTACCTGAGGTGATTTTTCTTCTAAAATGTGTTGCGAATTCTGTATGAATCTGAGTCTTTTTTTTGAAATCTCATGATCTCGTTTATTGCGACGAATTTCAATCGTAAATCGTAGTTTCTTCAATTCAAAAAGCTCGCTCGAGTAATCTGGCTGATTGATGACAGACAGATTTTCCATGTTGTGCAGGTGGCTTCAACGCGCTATGCTACTGAATTTAAATTATTTAATTGGATCTTAACAGTCTTGGGAGACACAAAATCGATTTTGCGAATATAACTCAAAATATTTGAAGTTACAATCAGAAGTTCGTGATCGCTTGCTTGCTAATGATCTCAATCATATTGAAGCTCTCAACGCAAACTTTTTCTTCTGTAGTTCAAAGGCCATTCTGCTCACTCACTCGATCCTCTGCTAAATGCGAATATATTTTCTAAGTGTGGTATGATTTCAACTTCTTAACATATTTCTGTAGATACTGCTGTTACTCTGTTGGCTTAGATAATACTGTCACTCGGAATACAACGAAGCTGTTTTAGGGGCATATACTAAAACATTATTAGACATAATTACTCTTGATTCAGCGGTCTTACGGACTAGTTTTCGTAGCGCATGTTCGTTAGTGATTCTGAACGTAGCGATTGATAAAAATTCCTTGAGAGCTATGTGTATAGAAAACACATATCACAAATTGAAGAATTGCACACTTTATTTCTGTAGGCATTTTTCTAGTGAGTAAGCTAATCTCATACCCGCAAATAGGTGGTGGCTGACTAAAGTGGTTGATGTCAGAAGGACATCAAATTGTGGTTTTTTCAATACGCTTCAGCTTTCAGAGTCATAAACTTCCATGAATGAAAATGAAATTTTTGTGAAGGCTCGAATTATTAGTTTATTTAAGTAAGTTTGAAATTTTGCGATTGGAGACCTGCTAAATTTGAAAGTGTAAGTTTCTCAAACTAGAAACGATAAGGATGACACTCAGACTGCCTCTAAACAGCTATTAGCTAACTTTCCAGCATAGCGGGTGCCTGCAAAGATGTTTTCTGATCTCACTGCAACAAATTGAATTAATTAAAATAGCCTAATTTTCTTTGTAGCTTACTAGAGAGTTAAACATTGTCCTCAAAAATAGCCACATAGCAAAAATCAATGCAGGCAAGCGGTCAGCGATCAGTAGAACTCAAGTTGTCTCTCGAGCCTTGAGAGGGGATACATTGTACAAAGAAAGCATAGCCATACCTTGAGTGCTTAGAAATATTTATTCTCTTCGCCTAGATTCCTTTGAAAACCTTATTATAATTGTCGCAATATTTAAAGAGAGCACCTTTGAAGAATAATAATAAATTTCCAAAACAAAAAAAAAAGAAAGAACAACTTCAAAAAACACAAAGAAATATGCAAACTAGCTATTACCCTATGCAAGGCATTAACATGCTAATGAACCGTCCTCTACTCCAACCAGTTACACTCTACGTGGGTAATCTTGATGAAATTGTCCGTGAGGAACAACTTTTTGCCCATTTCTCTAAGTATGGACCACTGTATTCCATAAAGATCGTCGCCGACAAGACGACAAGGAAATCAAAAGGATTTGCCTACGTTAACTTCATGTTCCCCAAAGATGCTGAGAATGCTCGTTCGGTTGCTCAATACGACATACTTGGAAAAAAACCGATCCGAATACTTTACAAAGGTAACCCAAAGCAAAATAACAGCGCAAACTTGTTCGTCAAGAACATCGACCCTAGTGTCAATTTCAGAGAACTGCACAATCACTTTAGTCGAGTTGGGACTGTTTTGACGGTCAGAATCATGTGCAATAGTGAAGGGGTCAGCCTTGGATACGGCTATGTTCAATTCGAAAAAACTGAAGATGCTGAAAGAGCAATCAAGGAATTGAATGGCTCCAGGCTTAAAGAACGAGAGATTACTGTGGAGAAATTCCAG
>ENA-UOUE01001680-UOUE01001680.1-compost-metagenome-genome-assembly--contig:-NODE-1680-length-12928-cov-13.409696_pt1 | contig 12928 bp, 6 predicted proteins | sample MGYA00238146_ERZ747223 | MGnify/ENA primary metagenome ERZ747223 (study PRJEB28781, sample SAMN06268865) | compost metagenome | isolation source: single cell | place: USA: California, Emeryville, Joint... | reverse complement strand
GCTTTCGTGCAAGTACAGGAAAGACAACGAGCACTTGATAGTGGAATGGATACAGTTTGCTCAAAACCTCTAGATCGTGATAAAATCAGCAGTCTCATAAAGCAATATTACTGAGTGATCTTTCAGCATCTCTTCGTGGATATTAGATATTATTCATCGAAATAATCTTGAATTCTCAAAATTGAAATTTCACCACAATCACCACATATAGACTCTTGTTAATAGTCCCTGAAATGACATTTTCTTTTTGAATGTAACGAAAAGTAGATATATATCCCTTTACATTATAATTCTAAATCGAGGAGAACCAACATTAAAGTCTGAGCTGTTGTTATTCAGACTTATTTGAATTAATGTATATAGCTCCTTTTGCACTGTAATTATTTTCTTCATGATCATGTTTAGATCCTTTACATAAATTCTCTTAAGCTCAGTCAGCTTGCGATAAACAATTCTACTTCATTCAAGAAAATCTGGTACCGTAACCATCAGCCTTTCTATGAGACAGTTATACATGTGAATGATGTCTCCATATTTCGTCAATATAGATTAAAATGCAATTCGACTTGATATCATACATTAGCAATTTCATATTAAGCTGGTAGGAAGGCTTAGCATATCCAATACACTCTATAGGAAAAAACAGGCTCCTACTTCTACACAGTTATCTGAGAAGAAATCCTTGAAAGTACCTTCTGCTTGGCTTAATTTTGAAAAATTCATCATTCCTGAAAACTGTTTTCTGTGTATCATCATATCTGCCAGAATTTCGTCATTTTATGATACAAACTCATAACTTAGGTTTCTTTCGATGAACGTGCTTGGAAAAATGTAAATGAGCTCCGACTAGTATTGTCAATAACTGAGATCAGAAGAGATAGGGTGATATTCTAAGTAGGTGTCTCATTTGGATGATAATCTATCGAAAATGAATATTCATTATGTGAAATTAAGGAAAATAAGCTCTGCTGGCAGAATTTCTCTTCAAAAGTAGAACTTCTAAATAATAGCTGAGCTGTTTAGTTATTCCGATCATTGTGAAAATGAAATAAGAATGCCCACAGCACACACCACATCACTAATGCTAATAGAATCAAAATTTAATAAGATTTCTCGCACCTAATTTTTTCACAGCTTTTAGCCCTGATTTGGAAACTGGGTATATGTTCTCAGTAATAAATAATTTCTCCGAGTAAATTTGTAATAAGTGCTATTTTCAGCCTTTTCATCGAAAATTAAATCTCTATAAAGCTCATATTTTCAATCAGGAAATTGTTTAATAAAATGAATACTAACTGGGCAAGAATTTGGCTTGATTTCTTGCTTTGAGGCAGAAGTTCGTTGGATTGGGAGTCTATAGAAACAAACATTAAACTTTTCAAAAAGGAAAATCTGGGTATTTCTTTCATTAAAATTTATTAGGAATCTTCTTTTTATTCTCTCAAAAACTTTTTGATTAAGTTCTCAAAACTACTATTCAACTTGAAAGAAAAAATAAAATTCGATGAAAAAGAAGAAACCCGCAAATACACACTACGAAAGCATGGATGACTATACGGCTCGATTGTTCCACACTCATACAATTTTAGGAATGGCGGCGATTCCATTTACACCGTACACTCAATATGAGACCATCAAGGAGGCCAATTTCTCAACACAATCAATCGTACTTGGCTTTGTGTGGTTCGGTTTCTTTTGGGCATTGCTCTTTATGGGGATAATTGCTCGAAGAATGAGAAAGAGACTTGAAAGACAACCAAAAGCGGCAAGATGGTGTTTGGACATCATTACTATGCTGTTATCAGGAATTTTAATCTGGAATATGACACACAAGAGCAAATCTCATGATGATGACACTCAAATTAGATTCGTTACGGGTTGGTGGAATGGCTTGGTCACCCTTTCGGTTTTGAGTACTATATCCAGGTGGTATCTCAGAGCTTTGTCATACGCGGGAGTGGTGGCTGGTATCACGATTACAGCATTTCTTGATACAGACAGAATTCGAGCACTTTTCATCCTCATACAAATTATGATTTATTTTGTATTATCGAATTTTCTCTCTGAGAGGGGCTCAAGAAAGAAGTTTTTAGAAAAACAGAAATTATACGAAGAAACTCAAGTTTTTAAAGAAATTCTGGATCAAACAACAGATGGAATCCTGATTTACGGCTTGCAAGAAGGTTTAATGTATCGGAATTGGGAAAACAATAAATACAAGTGGTGGAAAGAAGATCAAACGATAGACCAAAATCTGAAAAAAATTAAAATGGACCAAAAGAAGAGTGACATCAATTTAATTACGCAACCCATTGTAGTAAGATTGTTATTAGGTTTCTCCCGTTCTCATTAGAATTTCAATATATAGGTAACAGAGAGTCCGGCGGAAGCCGAAACACCTGAACTTCACTTTTGGGAGTTCCTTACGACAATGGTTCAGAATTTGAGTGCGCAATTGAATGGCGGTTTGGAGAGCATACATCAAGCAAATTCGGTGGAATGCATAGGAAAATTTGAATATAGCCATGAAGAGGGACAAGGAAGAGTACCTAAGGCAGCCAATGCTGAAGGTGCTCTCGAGATTCGTATCATGCCGCTCTATTTCAGAGAAAAAGCCGCTCTGGCTCTGATTTTCCATGATATTACTGAGAGAAGTAAAATCAGTATCCTTGAAGATAATAACAACTACAAAAATCGACTCCTTGCTTCAGTCTCACATGAGCTTCGCACTCCACTCAATGCTAGTATCAATTTCATTCAAGCAGCTGTTGATGATCCTCAACTCCCCGGACATCTCAGAGACAAATTTCTTCTCCCATCCCTTGCTTCAAATCATCTTCTTCTCTTTTTAATTAATGACATTCTCGATTTCTCTCAGTTGGCAGCTAAGAAACTTAGACTTGTCTATGAAAAGTCTGATGTCAAAAAGACGGTGGAGGAGTGTCTGAACCTTATCAAACTTCAGGCAAAAAGCAAGCAGCTGTCGCTTGATGTGGAGTATCAAATCGAAACACCGACATCTGAAATCTACACAGACCACAATCGATTAAAACAGATCATTCTCAACCTCTTGAGTAATGCCATCAAGTTCACTCTAGAAGGCGGAATCAAAGTGAGAGTAAAGATGCTGAACTCACCGGAATATAGCAAAATATTAGAAGTAGAAGTTGAAGACACAGGCATTGGAATCTCAGAAGAAGACCAAGAAAGGTTATTCAGAGCTTTTGAGAAGATAGACTTGGGAACAAGAATTTCAATTAATTCGAATGGTGTAGGATTAGGATTGGTTATTTCAAACAATTTAGTTCAAATGCTAGGTCCGTCAGAGCAGGGCCAGTCAATAAAGGTTACCTCTCACCCCAATCAAGGTTCAGTGTTCTCTTTCTGTATCATCGATAAAGAACACTTGAGCAATCCAACAAGAGAAGAATTCAATCAATCAGGAAATTATACTCCTCTAATGAGTGAGACTACAATTCCTTCAACATGTCGCGAATTGAGAAATATCAATCCTTTTCGGAAACTTCCAGATTTTAGGAAAGGAGGGCCAAATGAACTCATATCAATACTAGCTACCCCTCGGAAAGCGACTTGTAATTGCCCTAAGGTTCTAATTGTAGATGATGATGTATTCAATATCACTGCTCTGAATGTTATCCTTTTGAAACTTGGACACAATTCAGATTTTGCTTACAATGGTGATCAAGCTATCAAGAAAGTCCTTCAAAGAAAGGAGGTTCCTTGTTCTTCTGGTTGCGAACAGTACAAACTGATCTTTATGGACTGCAGTATGCCAATTCTCGATGGTTTTGAAGCAACGAAAAGACTCAAAACTATGATGAGCACAGAAATCATCCCCGTTGTTCCTATTATCGGGTGCACGGCTTTTGTTCAGGTGCAGGAGAGACAACGTGCACTTGCAAGTGGGATGGATACAGTTTGCTCAAAACCGCTAGACCGTGATAAAATCAATGGTCTCATAAAGCAATATTTCCCAAAATCTTCTAAGTAACCATTTTTTTGTAAATAACATTTTCTGAGAAATTTTGCAAAACTATTCACTTGCATAACCATTTAGAAACACTGAGAAGAAATTTTTTTGAGAAGCTAATATTTGTATATAAGTGCAAACTCTCTAAATAACGATAGACTGGTAGTGATGACAACGAATACACGTTTGTCAAAAGTCATCTAACTGAGGCATTAATGAGGCAACTGAAAAGGAGTTATATCATTTTGGAACGAAATTTGATAAGCAAACTCTTTATAATTCAAAAATCAAATACGAATCTTTTCTAGCAATTATGTCGTGAACCTGTGTCTCGTTATCTAGTAAACCTTGGCGATCCCTGTAATAATGTGTTAGTTCTCAAAGCCACAAATAAAAATAAACGAACTGGCAAAATTTTCTTATTACAAAATAAATTCAGATGGAAGAAGTTGACAATCAACAACACCACAACCAAAAAAATATTGTAGTCTCTCATGGAGAATCTTTATCCATTTGTTTCTTCCTTATATCTCAAAATATGATCTCGGCTAGTAATGAAAAAAAGATCTTCTAAATTAGCATATCTCTTTTAAACCATATACATCATCTGGCTAGCAACTAAAATACACCATTTTTCTCTCATGCACTTTGTTGTAAATCATAAAGGTACTAAATGTTATAATGATAATGCTGAATCATATAGTATTCAACAGCTTTAAAAGAAAAATCTGAAATCTATTTAAACATTTCTGGCTCAACCAATTCATCCTTAACGAAGCACCAATCTACTTTATTCAAACTGAGGAAATGTATATCTCTATATAGTAACTTGAATTTTTTGAAAAAGATTCCGCTGAAGAGCTGCGCAGCTATAGAATGGAATATCAAATCAAGGGATAAGTTCATACACTAGCTTTCATTCATTCTCAAAATAAAAATTTCTCACTCAAGATCGACTCTGTTTGAGGTGGATTCCAAAATTATCAGTTTGCTTCTTTTGCTTTCATAACTATCAGTCAGGACAACCTGTCTTTTGAGAGGTATTTAGTCAAGATATAATTAATAGATTGCCAGCGACTTAAGTTCCAAGAAAATAATAAAATAAATACGAAGCACTTATTGCAGCTTTAGTTTCAGAGTTTAGCTTGCTTTCATTTGATCAGAAAAAAGATAGAAAAGAGATGAATTGTTGCATCCTGTAGGACGCATCAATTGAAATGCAATCCGAGAAAAATGCACAAGACTAATGCCAATGCTGACTCTAAAACATACAGAATCAGCTCTTGATCGACATTCACTAAATAGGATCAGCGCAGGTAGGCCACTTAGTATAAGTCAGCACATGCAGACTAGTTAGCATAAATCAGCGCAAAACTTTTAAGATAGATATGCAGGTGTTAATAAATTCTTTTCCAAGAAGCTTTGCGAGAACAAATATTTTAGATGTTAGAACAGGATTCAAATACAAATTATTGGATAAAAATTATTAGAATTTTAATTAATATGCGTTCCGTATTTCCAAATTTAAATAAATTATTTCAATTGGATCAAAGAGTCACTCATTCTTAATGAGTCACTGTGAAATTCTGATCCATTCTTGTCAAAATGTTTGAAGTGAAAACAAGTGTAAAATACATTTGTTTAAGCGACAGACCTTCATTCACGTTATTTGTTCCATTAAAAAAAAAAAATGCCTATTGAGATTCTCAAGATAGACCAGTTTATCTATCTGTATATTCAGTTAACATCCAATTAACGATTTAAGAAATATATTTAATCTATCAGCTCGATACGATTTATTGGATTAATAAAAATAGCATCAAATCCAATGAGTTCCCTTTTTCAAATCAAACAGAAAAACCGTGCAACTGGGTTCAACGAGAACATGGAGGACTACACTGCAAAGATGTTCCATACCCATGCGATTTTGGGCTTGGCTGCAATTCCATTCACACCTTATAATCAATATGAAGTTATTAAAGATAATTATTCGACTTTAGCAGTCGTACTTGGTGTAGCATGGTGTCTCCTCTTTTGGACTCTGCTCATCTTGGGCACAATCGCTAGAAGGTTGACGAAGAGATTTGAAAAACACCCAAAAGCTGCCCGATGGTGCTTGGACATCCTTACTACGTTACTTGGAGTTTTTCTTCTCTGGACTACGTTACAAAAAAGCAAAACTTCAGATAATTCACAAATTAGGTACGTCACTGGGTGGTGGAACAGTCTTGTTACACTGTCAGTCTTGAATACCATCTCTAGATGGTACTTAAGAACTTTCGCGTATGCTACAATAGTGTCCAGTATGGCGATTAAAACATACTTGGATACAGACAAGATTCGTCCTCTGTTTATTTTAGTGGAAATTATGGTGTATTTTGTGCTTTCAAATTTCCTGTCTTATCGAGACTCCAAAAAGAAATTCTTGGAGAAGCAGAAATTATATGAAGAAACACGAATTTTCAAGGAAATACTTGACCAAACGACTGATGGGATTCTGATTTACGGTCTACAAGAAGGACTAATGTACCGAAATTGGGAACAAAAGAAATATCAATGGTGGAAAGAAGATCAAACCATTGATGGGAATCTCAAACAGATTAAAATCGATCTAAAGAAAAGCACTGGGAGTTTCATTACACAACCCATGGTATGTATTTTGAAGTTTCTTGCTCTTATCTAATTGTAATATTAGGTAATAGAAACCAAGCATGACACTGAAACTGGCGAATCGGACCTTTGGGAATTTTTAAACAGGATGGCCCATAGTTTGAATGCACAACTGAGTAAAGGATCGTTCAGTGGACAGCAAACGAGCACATTAGCGGTTATTACGGGTAAGTTTAAGTATGAAGATGAGGAAGGGGAGATGAAATTATGCAAAGAAAGCAACGGTGAAGGTGCTCTTGAAATCCGTGTGGTTCCTCTCTATTTCAGAGACAAAGCAGCTCTGGCTCTCATTTTTCATGATATCACAGAAAGAAGTAAAATCAGTATTCTTGAAGATAATAATGACTACAAAAACCGACTTCTTGCTTCGGTCTCACATGAACTAAGGACCCCACTCAATGCCAGTATCAATTTCATTCAAGCGGCTCTCGATGATCCCAAACTTCATGAACGTATTAAAGACAACTTTCTTCTTCCATCACTTGCTTCCAATCGTCTTCTTCTCTTTTTGATTAATGACATTCTGGACTTTTCTCAGATGGCTGCCAACAAACTTCGACTTGTCTACATAAGAGCAGACGTCAAAAAGACTGTGGAGGAGTGTCTGAACCTTATCAAACTTCAGGCAAAAAGCAAGCAGCTGTCGCTTGATGTGGAGTATCAAATCGAAACACCGACATCTGAAATCTACACAGACCACAATCGATTAAAACAGATCATTCTCAACCTCTTGAGTAATGCCATCAAGTTCACTCTAGAAGGCGGAATCAAAGTGAGAGTAAAGATGCTGAACTCACCGGAATATAGCAAAATATTAGAAGTAGAAGTTGAAGACACAGGCATTGGAATCTCAGAAGAAGACCAAGAAAGGTTATTCAGAGCTTTTGAGAAGATAGACTTGGGAACAAGAATTTCGATAAATTCGAATGGTGTAGGATTAGGATTGGTGATTTCAAACAATTTAGTTCAAATGCTAGGTTCCTCAGAACTGGGCCATTCAATAAAGGTGACCTCTCAACCAAACGAAGGTTCAGTGTTCTCTTTCTGCATTGTGGACAACGAATACCTAAGCACTCCGGTCGAAAAACTTGATCAATCAGTGAATTATAGTCCTTTGATGAATGAGGCTTCAGAGATAAGTAATCCTTCGAAATGCAGCTTATTGAGAAGAAGCATAGACCCCTTCCGAAAGCTTCCCGATTTAACTCCAATGCCAAATATAATAGTAAAACCACTTACTTTTCTCAGAGAAACTTTGCCCAAAGGTTGGAAATGCAACTGCCCGAAAGTTCTAATCGTTGATGATGATGTTTTTAATATTACTGCCCTCAATCTTATCCTCGAAAAGCTTGGATTCGTTTCAGACTCGGCCTATAACGGAGAACAAGCTATCAGGAAGATCGTCCAAAGACAGGAAACTCCTTGCTCTTCTAATTGCGAGCAATATCAGCTTGTCTTTATGGATTGCAGCATGCCAATTCTGGATGGTTTTGAAGCAACTAAAAGGCTCAAAGCCATGATGAGTACGAAATCCTTACCAAGCATTCCAATTATAGGATGCACGGCTTTCGTCCAAGTGCAAGAGAAACAACGAGCACTTGAGAGTGGAATGGATGTCGTTTGTTCAAAACCCCTCGATCGTGACCAGATCAATACTCTGGTAAAAAAGTATCTTTCTCAGGAACATTTAATGTAAATAATTCACAGTAAGCATCAGAAATTCTAAAATCATCGTATTTTATTTCTTTCTGTCGTATGGTATACTTTCATTCGTATTTCTAAACCTGCATCCATTTTGAAATACCACCACAGCTGGTAGTTATCTTGTTAATCACCTAATCACATTGAAATTGAATTCTCCAAACGAGCTTGTATGATAAATTGTTAGCAATTCTTTCAATTTTGTTTTAGTCTATTCTTAATGACACATTTTACGACCACTAAGAAATTATATTATTTTTTACGATTTAGTTTCCTAAATACAGCCATCAATTACTAAACAAAATTATTATTTAGCTTCTGGTTTCTCCTCAGCCTTAGGCTCAGCTTTCTCTTCGCTCTTTGGTTCTGGTTTTTCCTCACCTTTGGATTCAGACTTCGGTTCATCATCTTTCACTGGTGGGTAAGGCTTGGCATTAGCGTCTAGACTCGCGGTAGCTGTTATCATCAATTGGTTGATAGAGGTCAGTTTCTGTGTAACCAACGGATCGAACATCACAGTTTGATTCGAGTTCGCGAAAATAACAACGTCTTCGACTTCAAGCCCGGTTTCAATGGCACAGTAGTCGGAAATTCTTTGAGAGATGAACATCGATGGAAGTCCCAATTCCTCTAACTCCTTGACTTTGTCCTTCAAGTAGTTAACTTGAGAGTCTAAGAATTTGATATATAAGTCTTTAGTGACAGGCTTTGGTGCTGTCACAGATTCGATCTTTTTAATCAAGAAGAGTTCCTCGAGTTTTTTATTGACTTGAGTGCCGTGTATTTGGACCGATTTGTCCCAAACTGCAGGCTCGAGTCCCCATTCTTCCAGAGATTTTTTTCTTTCCAGTTTGGAAATCTCTTCTCCCATGTTCTTGAATTTCTCGAAGGTCTCAAGCCAGAGAGAGACAGGTTGGAAATTTTCTCTTCTTTCTTTTCTTTCTTGGTTTGAAAGCGGCATGAGTTTATCAATGACCGATTCGAAGACATGAGTCAGAATTCTCTCAACAACGTCACCTGAAAAATAGCCATCATTTTCTTGCTGGCTCTTCGCAATGGCTAAAAAGCTGTCGATTGGACTGCTTGAGATGTCCGCGCAAACCTCCTCGAGAGCGTTAGTAAGCTTTGTTTTGGCTTCTTGAAGAGTACCGTCGGTTTGAAAAGCCTCAGAGTTCTTGGCAACATAGTTTTCTACGTCTCTTCCATCAAACCCGTGTATCTTGGCCGCGTAGTCAGCGACTCTCGCTTCAATGAAGCGTCTTCGCATTGGGTTTGGAATTTCTTGAAGAATGCTTAAATCACTCTTTTTTGTTTCGAGATATTCCGTTGAGGCTTTCATACAGTCCTTGTATTGTTCGGGAGTCATCTCTCTAGGAGGATCGCCGGAGTTTTTCTTCACGTCGTCCATGCAGCTGTCGATATATTTAAGGAATTCAGCTTGAGCACAATATTTCGAAACAGTGCTGTAGTAGACTTTGAGAGAAAGACCCCATTCTTCGAGGAGTTGGTTACGTTTTAGGTTTGTCTCTTGGGCAGTCTTTTCTCCGTAAACTTGCCAAACCTCCAACCATTGGTTGATATCATCGAAATGTAAAACTCTTTCAGCGGCTTCTTGCTTAGCGATCGGGACAATTGTTGGTCCGAGACCTCTAAACACTTCGATGAGAAGTTCTTTGATTGATTCCATAGAATAGCATTGGCTTTCTTCCTCTTCTTTTAAGAGTTTGACCTTGAGGGTTTCTGGGAGTTCTGGCATGTTAAAGTGAGCGGAGATTCTGGATTTTGTGAATAATTTATTAAGCTCACTTAAAAAGTCAACTAATTCGCAAACTGATATCATTCTTTTGACTTACGTCACTGACTCTAAAAATTCTTAATTTTTCTGAATCCAACGTGTCACTTTAAAAGCAGACTTTTGAGGAAAGAGAACAAAACTGTACGTTATCGAAAATATGAAGGAAGGAAAGAGCACGTGTTAAATGAACTTATAGAATTGAAAGTAAAGTGCAGAGTAAGATGAATCTATGCTAGAAACTTAGCAGTCTTCCTCTCTCTCTGTGCTTCAGGATGTTTTAATTAAAATTAGTTAATAGAATGTGAGATCATAATTCTACCTCTCTACATCCTAAGGTTGAGGCTCTTAGCGCACCTCATGCTCGCTTGTTTTGATTTGTAACACGGTTAAGAGACAGCTTTCGTTGAGTTGCTCCTGAGTAAAAGAAGGACGACGTCAGAATCTCCTTGAAGATGTATGTCATGAAGAGTTTACTAAAACAAATATCCCTAATTAAGCGATCTCTCGAATTGCTTCGGAAAATAGCATCTTAATGAACTATTTATACCATACTTTTGGAAATCTTTATAATAAAGCTAAATCAGAAAGAAAGAATAGGAGAATATCATTGAATACAGTAAAGTTAACAAGAATTGGCTCTTATATTGGCTCATATTCACCATCATATATGAACTTTAAATGCATCTTCTCAAATAGTCGAACATATTTATCAGAGTTTCTATTACTATAGCAAACAGCCTTTTCTGAGGACTTAAATACGGATGAAAAAAATTTTAGTAAAGTATTCCTCAGGCTCTCGATATAGAGTTATAGATGGAGATAAGAATTGAATAACTTTTTTGTGGAATCACATAAAATCGTTCAGAGATTTTCAAGCCAAATATATAATTCTGTTTTTTAAAGGTTTGGACTTACCATTACCAATAATAGAGAAGCAATTTGCTTACTTTAATTAATTTTTGCAAGATCTCTTCATTTTCCATTTGAAATCAGATTTGATTAAAGCTAGATGCCTTTACTTTTTATTCAGAGAGGAAGCTGTGACGAACTTCTTTATCTTAAAAGAGAGAGAAGCGCTCCTGTAGAGCTTCCGTTAGCCCTTGCATAGTTTTTTGATACATTTATTCTCTACTGAACAACTGAATGTTAATTCTTTCAATATTAAAAATGGTTTCAACTTTTCTGAGTTTTATAGTCTTTTCACTAATACCATTCTGTTCTATCTATCACAGCGTCTTAAACATAAATTGACGATTCCTTCCGTCGAATCTATGCAATACAAAAAACCCATTGTTTAATCGACGACACATTTTATAAGAAATTTTCCTTCATTCTTTTCAAATTAATTAGAATAGAAAATTCCGTCGATTAAATCCAGAAGTGCAAAAATAAAGTCTCTAATTAAGGCCTTTAAGAGAACAATTAAAATAAAGCGCTTGAACTCTCTTTTCTCAATGAAAAATACGAAGAAAACCCTTGGGTACAATGAAAATATCGATGACTACACAGCCAAGATGTTTCACACGCATACCTTTTTAGGTTTGGCTGCGATTCCATTCACGCCTTTCACACAATATGAATTCATCAAAGACTCGAACTTTACAAACCTCTCCATTGCTGTCGGAGTTTTATGGTGTGTGTTCTTTTGGGTGCTCCTGATTATAGGTTTAGTTGTCAGAAGATTGTCGAAGAGACTCGAAAAGCACCCAAAAACTGCTAGATGGTGTTTAGACCTTATCAATACATCGATCGCAGGTTACCTCGCTTGGTCGTCATGGCACAAAAGCATCGGTGCAACGAATCCAAAAGTTGGTTTTATTTCTGGATGGTGGAATAGTCTTGTAGCACTCGCAGTTTTGAATACCATATCTAGATGGTATTTAAAAATTTTGGCATATGGCACGGTGGTATTTTGCATGTTTTTCAAGACTTTTGCTGATACAGAGCGTCTGCGAGTACTATTTACTCTATTCGAAGTTATGATTTACTTCATGCTCTCAAATTTTTTGTCTTATCGAGACTCCAAAAAGAAATTCTTGGAGAAGCAGAAATTGTATGAGGAAACACAAATTTTCAAAGAAATATTGGATCTTACGACTGACGGAATTTTGATTTATGGGCTGAGAGAAGGTTTAATGTATCGGAATTGGGAAAAAAAGAAATATAAATGGTGGAATGAAGATCAACCTATTAATGGGAATCTCAAGAAGATTAAAATTGACGTAAAGAATAGCAATGGAAATCTCACAACAGAGCCAATAGTAATAACCCTCATTATTTATTGATCTTATTAGAGTACTGAAATAGATCTTGGATACTCAAGCAGAAACCGAAATGAGAGAACCTGATCTTTGGGAGTTCCTTAGTAAGGCAGTTGAGAGCCTGGATGAGCAGTTATCAAAAGGCATTTTCAATGAGCAGCAAGCAAGCACAATTGCATCAATCACAGGCAAGTATGAACACATTGAGGAAGGCCACGGAAGAATAATATCCATAAAAGAAGGAAACAATGGTGATGGCTTTCTTGAGATCCGAATTATGCCTCTCTATTTTAGAGAAAAACCCGCTTTAGCGCTCATTTTCCATGATATCACAGAGAGAAGTAGAATCAGTATACTTGAAGACAATAACAACTATAAAAATCGCCTTCTTGCCTCTGTGTCGCATGAACTCCGTACTCCACTCAATGCCAGTATTAATTTCATTCAAGCAGCTATTGAAGATCCTAAACTCCCTGAAAATATTCGAGACAACTTTCTTCATCCCTCACT
>ENA-UOUE01001679-UOUE01001679.1-compost-metagenome-genome-assembly--contig:-NODE-1679-length-12933-cov-15.104387_pt1 | contig 12933 bp, 12 predicted proteins | sample MGYA00238146_ERZ747223 | MGnify/ENA primary metagenome ERZ747223 (study PRJEB28781, sample SAMN06268865) | compost metagenome | isolation source: single cell | place: USA: California, Emeryville, Joint... | reverse complement strand
AGAAGCACCCCATAAATTAGAAGAATAATAGAAGATTAGGCCCAGCAAATAAAAATATTCGTGATTTTTCAACAAGGGCTAAGTTGCTGCTGTATTTAAGAGGAAGACACGAAATTGATTAATAGGATGCCTTTTCGAAAGGAGCCGTTGATTTCAGAGTTTCTCTTACAAGGCATCAATGTAAAAACCCAAATTTATAGTAACATTATCTCCTAATCCATTAGCAAATTCTATCTTCAGCCTAGATCAGCCTTTTGTTAAGTATCTGTGTAACGTTTTGTCTCACTTGCTCCATTGGCGGTTGATCAATATCAAAAATTTATCAGAAGTTTCAAACATGAAAATTAGAACAAAATCTCTCTTAACAAAATACAACCAAGCTAAACTCATTCCTTTGAAATCACGCTTCACATCCCAAAACAAAACTAACTCAATTGGTCTCTTTTTCAGTTAAATGAAGAAGAGATTCTTGAATAATCAATATATCTATAATATACAGGAAAATGGCATTGCTAAATCAATAACTGTGATGCATCTTTAACCAAAGTACGCTCAAGGAAGGCCTTCAATATACTGGTAGCTGATCATTGAAAGTATTATCTAGAAAATATATCACAAAAAAATAATAAAAATTAAGCGATTTCACTCTTCGCTTCTCACTCGCTACAACATCGAGCAAAGAACGCGCTTCCTTATGTCCAAAACTCCTTCTTAGCATTACTTATTCCTCATAATAATCATACATGATCGAATATTCTATGTTGCAAGATTAAAATCCTTTCCCGATTTCTGGAACCAAACCGCTTCATCTTGGCTTGAAGAACGCTCTTTTTGAGGAATTCGCAAGAAAGAAAAATATGATGGTGCTGCCAACCGGTGATATAAATGACAATAATCAAGTTTAATTTTCGGAAGTTAGTTCCTTACGGAAGAATTTTGGTAATCCGAATTATTTAGAATAATTCGTAGCTTTTCTCAATTTCTAAAATCATCTGCTTCGAGATTTAATTTATTAAAAAATTCGTTCATTCAGCGTCCAGAATTGCAATCGAAGCATCTCAGCAAATTTATCCACCATGTAAACTTTTTGGTCAGCTCTCTTGAAATTTCGAACTCAAATAATCGTCCCGGAATGTTTTAGAATATAATCTATTTCTTTAAGACCCAATTCAATCAAAGCTTTGAAATCAGCTTCAACCCCATAAATGGATGTTGCAAGTAAGTGATTAAATTTTCCTCTTTGTCCTTTCTGTTTCATTTCGGCCTCAGAAAATGTCCTTGGCTGTCCTTCCCTCCAAGGACGCTCTAGAAAGCGGCCGACTCCACCTGTTACACCTGTTCTTTCTCATTTCCCTGATTAATCATGACTTTATAGACCCTGAGTCAATGAAGGCCAAGGACTTCTCATCGAAGCCAGAGAGCCTCTCAGAGCAAAAAGTTTGGAAGGGATACGACGCTGAAGACGTCAATCTACTCTTCAGTATCGTATATCGCGCGATATTTAAAGAGAATGTCTTCTCCTCACCCAATGGTAAGTAAAATTTCATCCTTATCCTCTATCCTGTCCTTGTATCCCTCCATGACTCTCCTTCTAAAATCATTTGTTGAAATATAGTGAAGAAAGAGATCCTCATTGATGGTGAGAACAAGTTGTTTCACTTGCAGAAAGTGAACAAAGTCATCAAGATGATCACAGAGGACGTGCTCAAACGGATAGTCAAGCTCCAATACTTCGAATCGATTGTCAAGATCATCTTTGAAGAAAAATATCCGAATATCACGACCATGAAACTCGACCAAGAAGAGATTATAGAGTAAGCATTGCCTTTCCTCTTCTTCTTTTCCGATTTTCACTCAAGTCTTTATGAATGGATGCTTACCATTATAATTTAGTAACATATTGAAAAACTTCAAAACTGCTGGCGAAGGCGATATTGAAAAGATCGAGAATGAAGAGGGCGAGCAGAAACACACTGATGAAGAGAAAGATATGGTTGAATACGAAAACAACCTGAAGGAGCTGCACCAGAATCTCAATGACATCAGAAACAAGATAAAGATGTTCGAGAAGCAAGTGCTCGACCTCCCGCAGAAAATCATGGGAAAACTCGCAAATAAGGTGAAGTTGTCTGTTCATGATTAGATCGTCTTATCGCGTGATATATATAGGCTAGCCAGCCAGAAGAGAAAAGTAACTTGAGTGTGAAAAATTTGACTGAAGCGAAATTAAAGATGGAGGAAGAAAAGAAAGATTTTGGGGACGCTTCTACCCGCGTGAATAGCCGAGTCACCAAGTCCTCTGAAGAGTCATCGAATACGAAGAATGGAAATGGCAGCAACAAGTTGAGCAAGGACAGCTCGATGAGTGTTAGTCAAAGCAATGGAAATGGCAGCCATGGAAGCAATGAACGCTATGACTTTGAAGAAAGAGACAATAGAGCCGACGAAGGCGCCGAAGGCAAAGAGGACGAAGAAGATGGACTTGGTGGTCAGCCAGAAAAGAGCAAACTGCCTAAGAAAGCCACTGATATCCTTAAAACGTGGTTCTTGAATAATATCGATCATCCGTATCCGACTGTCGAAACCAAAGAAATGCTTTGCAAAGCCACTGGTTTAAACAAAAAGCAAATTCAGAATTGGTTTACAAACTCACGCAAGGTAAATTTCTAGAAAAATACTCATATCTCATTTGAGTTATTTATTAGCGGTTTTTGGAACCATTGAAAAGAAAGCTAGACAGTGAATCAAAAAGTAAAACAGGGAATGTAGCCTCACAGCTTGGTCAGCCTGAAAATGCCTCCGAAATGGCATTCAGTGCTAGTACATCCCAGCCTCTTGTAACTCAGAAGCCGAGTCAATACGACCTCTCTGAGAGATCTGTCAGCCAGCATCCTCAACAGCCAACTCACCAAACTCTCATTCAAAGTTCACACCAGCCTATTCCTCAGCCTCAACAGCAACAGGTTCAAGTGAACGCGACACCTCAGCCAGTGATCATTCCGACCACGACCGAGCCCGTTCCTCACAATACCTATTATTATCCACCAAACCAGACGTTAGTGCCTCAGAACACTGTGAATCCAATTTATCCATCGAATTATATTCGAGCTCCAAACGGGCAAATTCTTGTTCCTGCTAGCTATATCCAGCAACCTCAAGCCTATCCCGTGTATCTGAATCCTCCTCCACAAGGAGCCTATATCGTGGTGAACCGTCCGCCACAAAACTACATGCCCGTGGGAATGATACCAACTAACGGAGCGTATATAGTTCCCGTTCAAAATTACTCGTACATGGATCCGAACGCGTTAAACAATCAGAATATGATGGATGTCCGAGGACTCTACGCGCATAACCTCTCCACTAATTTCAACACGATCCATAACAACGTATATAACAATATAAACCCAGAGCAATACGCTCCTCAACCAATGGGCTATCCACAGCCTGTATTTATCGCGACTCCAACGAAGCCACAAGGTATGCCTGTAGAAGAAAATAAAACGCTTCAGAGACCCATCCAGGAGAGTAGCACGCAAATGCAGGTTGAGTCCAACATCAACAAAATGGACTTGGAGACAAATCTGAACGCGAATAGGCCAAATCAACTTCAAGACCAAGGACAACATAATTTTTCTCAGATGCTTTCATCCAAAAAACAAGAGTTTCGTCTTGAAGATCCAGGGTCTAGAGAAACCGAACGAATGAGAGATATGGCTGGCAAACAAGATTTTATGGAGTTGCCTCTTGAGAAGAAAGTTCACAAAGAGGACAATGGGAATGCAAAAAACGCGTTTCGCCCTTAGAGAAGATCTCAGCGAGAAAAAGCGGTTTTTAAAAACTTCGAAAGAGATAGCAGTCTTTTTTTCGAAAGCTAATTAATTAATTCCTTCATTCGTCTAGTTTCTTCCTGTCCTAAGTTATATCTATAAATACAAAGTTAATTTTGTGATCAAGTGTTTTTGCGTTTTGATCCGACGCATGTCTACCCATTCATTGTATGATAGACAATGTTTTCCGAATTGGATATGCTACCTGTAATCTAAAATTTTGTTGTCCGTCAGCCTGTAAATAAATGCTTGTTGATACTCCATGCTAACAGCATGTCTGAACAACTCAACATCAATATGTATTTTCGGTTGTGAGTTTCCTAATGGACTTGGTTAAGCGCCTGTTAGTGTCATCTCTTCGCTTGAAATTTCAATGGTAGTAGTAGTATTGACAAAAGCCCTCGGTTGCCTGGAACTTAGAAATCAGCTTTCGTACTAGCTCAGTATGGTTATCTAGACGCTTTTGAGGAGCGAACAACGAGATGCTATCATTATCATTATAATCTCAATGTTTTTTTTTAATTTCTGGTATTTCTTATGAATTGTGTAACATAAATATTCAATAAAATTGTACAGAATGGCAGAGGAATCTGAGAAAATTCAAGAGGTGGAAAAAGCCCAAGAGACTGAGAAAATACAAGACACCGAAGCGCTTGGAGCAGGTATTCACTCAGAGAATAGAACGTTTATTGAAGGAAATTAGACCAAAACGGTGCATTTATCACACAGCAACAAGTCAAGAGCATTGTCTATGGTGATCCTTTGAAAAACAAATATGGAACGTTCTGGTGTTTTTGTGCCTCGCTGTCAGATTCAAGTAGCTCGATATCTTTCACTCCCTTTGCTTCACATCTCTCAGGCCAAGTAAGCAGTATCGTCGATTATATCAAAACGAGCGAGAGTTACAAAGAGCTGGAATTCTTCGCTTATGCCTACAGACTCTGTCAGGTTACTGACCAACAAGAAGTCCAATCACCCAATTCCTGTGCTAGTGCCTAAAATACCTTTTAAATTTGCAGGAGCTGATTGAGATGAGCGACGAAGATGATAAAATTGCAGGAGCTGGACAGAAGATTCTTCATCTTCTTCAAAAATTTTGTATACTTAGACAATCTTTGAGGACTTCGTTAACTATTTTCCCATTAATAAGACGTAGAAAACGCATTATTAATTGTCGGTGTTGCTCTGAAAGACACATTCGCATTGGTCACTCCAGAATGCTATCATACAATCGTGGAAAGAGCAAAAGTAAGGATTTATAAAGCTGCTAGCTCTGAGATGACTAGGATTTACTCAGCAGTTTGTATGATCGAGTCGTAGACACGCAAAAGCTAAAAGGTCAAATGCCCCAGCAGAGACAACAACAAGCGATAAACTGGAGCCAATCGAATAATAAATGGCAAGTGAAGCCTAAAACACAGACTTTAGACCCTTTTTCGCTTATCCCACCAACAAAAAGCGTAACTGAGAGATTAATACGCAGAAAGCAAATAAGTGAATTAGTATGCTCTCAAGAGTGAGCTAGCCAAGGTCGATCGAAGGCAATATTTCCTTGAAAATGGGCAGAAACCACTTCCTCGGTTCTTAGCCTCGAAAGACTCTGATAAGGAGCTTATCTCCTTGAAGATGTTGAGTAAATAGCTTCCATAACAGTCTGAAATCTGAGAAAATCTCATAGGAGAGAATTTAGAGAGAAACACTGCGAAGATAGAAGCTATCCGTGCGGCTTGGACGCAGAATGATTTTCTACAAATGAAATTCACAGTTAACTATGAAAATTCACCTCAGGTAAATAAAATACACGCTTGACAACCGAATGAAGTTCTGTGTAGCTTGAGCGAGTTTTCAAAGTCTTGATGATATTAGAAGATATTCCAACATTTAAAGATTTACAAAAGAACTACGATTTCCAACAAAGGCTCCCGAATATTATGGAGATGCAGATTACTCCTCAGAAAGCGAAGAAAATCAATTCTATGCTACGGGAAGACAGAAATCTAAATCCGCGTCATCTGTCTAAAGTTAATCAAAACGTTGCTATTTTAATGGAATATCTCATTACTATATTGAAAAGGTAAAGTAGTCAGCCGCTCTATCATATATAAATAATTTATTGAAAAAGATATGACTTGAGTCAACAAATTTTCGAGCATGAATATAAGCAGTACAGTCGCCAGGCAGCTGAACAAGGTGCTAATGACTTGGGAAAATACGAAGACGAGCAGGATGAAGGCAATTACGGAGAAGCTGAGAACGAGATTGAAGTGTTGGATGAAGAACAGCAAGAGCAACTGTATGAGCAGCTCATGCAACCACAGCACCAGCAACAACAGTACCAGTCACAGCAACAACAGCAAATGCGAATTCCGGAAAAGAAGCCGACACAGCACCAGCGTACTCAAAAAGTCCAACAGCAACAACAGCACCCTCAACAGCAATTACAGCAGAAACAATACTCAGGCAAAGCTGAAGTAAAGCGTCTTGTTGTAATACATGGCCTCTGATTTAGAATTTTCATTAGCAACTCGAATCATCATCATCGAGAAATACCTTATCTGTCAGAGGAGATGGATCTAAAACGAACCTTGGTATTTCTATAAACTCCAAAAAAGTGCCAGACAACTTAGGTCAGAGTGTTACCTCTCCACAGAATCAACAGCCACAAGCACAGGAATTGAATAATAGAACTCAAAACAAAAAGACTGCAACAAAAGCCGCTGACACGAAAGGTGCGCCTGGTAAGGCCATAACGGTGACGAATGAGAAGGAACTAGCTGATAATAGTAATGCAGCAACGAAGATCTCGCCTCAAAAACAAGAAGGCTCCAAACCAACGAGCAAAAGTACATTTTCATTGCGGATTTTAATTGAATGTATTTCTAGCGAGTACAGCAACAAAGACCAATGTAAAAGCCACCAAAGGATCAACAGTTGGGAAGAGCTTCGGCACTGACAGCAGTGAGAACGCATTGAAAGAATCAAATGATAATGTGCAGACGCATCCTAAGGAAACTGATAGTTTATCTGATAAATCTTTTGCAACGAAATTACTGCAAGAAGGAAGATCACACGATACTATTGAGCTGAAACAGAATGACCTTGTCCGTGTTAGCGTAACCTAACTCTCGTCGTTGAAAACAGTTCTAACGTTTACATATTATATTTTTCAGTTCGAAGGTTTGCCCACAGACGTCGAAGGAATAAAGGAGTATCTAAAAACCCATGACATGGATGTAATTACTCTTCTTTTTTTTTTGGGAAATCATTGACTAATGCGCATTATAGGAAATGCCAAAGGAACACTTGGAATTTTTCGCTGAAATATTGAAACAGAATAGAATAAAAATCGAAAGCTCGAAATGATTTTACAAATTAAATTTCTTTACTCTGCTTCTCTGATAGAATCATGCTAGAATATATACGAATCGATGAGTAAACCTTCCATGAAAGTATTTTGCTCATAAAAATATTATCTCATTTCCTATGTTATGTAAGCTCTTCTCAATGGAATTTGAAACAATAACTGGTTCATTTTGAATTTTGAAGACTCCTTCAGCATTAATATCATATGCGAATGAATGAAACAGCCTTTATATGCCCAACACAACCCTTTTTGCTATTTAAGTGTACATAATTTTCGTAGTTTAACTTTACCATAAATAAATAAAACCGATCTGCCAAGCATGTCAACCGCAATAATGATCAAAGTATGCAGTGCCGAAATAACTCGAGAAGATAAGAAATTCACAAAGATGGATTTGTACGCTTCTCTGGCTATCGGCAAGCAACACAACGAAACGAAAAATTGTAGAGGCGGAAATGCAAATCCTACTTGGAACGAAACATTGAAATTTACGCTATCTAAGGACAAAGATATCAATGTGGAAGTCTGGGATGGCTCTTTCGGTGATGACGTGTTAATTGCTGAGGGTAAGGTTATCGCGCCTGATATGAGTAAACTTGGACCCCGGAAATCTGTATGGGTGAACCTATTTTTCGAAAAGAAGCCAGCGGGGAAAATATTGCTGGAAATATTCCCTGAAGAGCCTGAGAAGAAAAAGGAAGTTACAGTGAAAAAGCAGATTCCCGTTGCTGAGCCCGAAGTAAAGAATGAGGATCTCGGTGCTATCAAGCAACAATTGAAGTAAGAAACAACGTCACTCATTTGATGAGGTGTGTAACTTCTTTGTCTTTGTAGGGCACTGCAGATGGAAGTTGATCACATCAAAGGCTTAGGAGGAGGAGAGAAGAGTAGCAGTGAGAATTTTAAATCAAAGATGCCTTATGCAGAAATGGATCCACTACCTCAGAATACTAACCTGACTATGCACTCAAACATTATTGCTTTTCACTACAATGAGGCCATGATGAATCCGGTATTGCGACAAGGGCTTGCTGAGGTCGGAAAGCTGAGGCCTCAATTTCCGGTCACCTGGTTGGGACAGTTTCTGCTCGCTAATGATACTGAGAGGATAGAGTGGGAAAAAAATGGCTGTGGTTCGAAAAGTCAGGAGCAAGGTGGATCGATCATGGGAATTCAAGGGGCGGGAGGTGAAGTACAAGGAGGAGGAGGTATGCAAGGGGAAATGCAAAGTATGATGCAAGGACCGGTAGGAGTGGGATTAGGAATGGGACAAGGAGCGATGAATATGGCAAAATCAGGGACAGGGACGTCAGGAAAAAGCGCAAGTAGTAAAACTCAGAGCAAAAAGAAATAATTCAAAGCGCTTGATCAAAATTGGTATTTATATACCTGGCTGAGCCTTCGTAGTGTAAAAATCGTATTTATAATTTGTAAGTTTTGGAGGTGATTGTATCATATTTTATCCACAGATATCGAGAACTTTCATGTATTGCTACAGAAATACGCCACTTAAGCTGATACATCATGGTACATGTTGGATTGATGTATTTTGCTCCAAATGAATCACTCCGGGATTGTTAATAGTTATAAGGATGAAATCAACTATATTTTTCAGATAGGCTATGATTAACTTTAGCATCAATGGACGAGAGAATATTCCCAGCGCCCAAAATTTCGAAACAAAACTTCGTTGTTATGCAAGAAAAACTCTAGACAAAATGTAAATGCTTCTTCTACAAGCAACTATTGAATCGGTTTCTTCACGGTGAATCTACTACTATCGCGAAGTCGAGATGACTGCATTATATTATTCAACTCGGCTGGAAATCGCTTGCTAATGAGATGAAACTATACTGTATATACATGGTGTTCCTGTAGAGTGTAGCAAAGCAACGAAAGGTAATAATGATGTAAAACAAAACGATTTCACTAGGCTAAAAATTCACATATGGTTTTCACAATTAGGGTACATTATGTCATTGAAAAATTTATTCAAAAGATAATAATTTCTGTAGAGTTTTACATTATCTAATTCAAGCTTATCATTTTGTTCCAAATCAGTAGGTTCTGGAACATGTAGTCCAGAAAACGTAAGTGATTACGTAATTTATTTGTTCATTGATTGACTTGAGAACCAATGGCGTACTTAGTACTTTCAATCTAGTTGTTAGATAGAGCTAACCAAATGGTTCAGTCAACTAGAGACTGAGAATAAGCGCATCTTTGTTACCACCTTCCAAAGAGAGAAGATAAATTGTTTCAGTGAGGAACTTGAACCCAAATTAATTTTCAAATCAAATCAGTATTCGTAAGAAAAAATTAAATTGATAATAAACCCACAAATATGTGCTGGAATTATTTGACCTCTTCATCGTGATAACTTCTGTATTTTATGATCTTCGTTTTGGAACACTCAATAAATATAAAGCGATTCGCATCTGACTCTCGATAAGGAGGCATCCAAACGAAGAAAATTCAAGACAATACCTAATTTTGAAGTTCTCTTCTCAATAGTACGATAATTTACAGAGTATGGACAGTCAAAATATTTCGCGTTTTTTACGCTGGGTAATATTTAAAAGGCTGCTCTAATTTGGAAAAAAGCTGAAAGTAATTTGAAAAAATTGATACCTTTCTACCCAGAATGTAAAATAACAATATAGAATTTGAACTGATAGGTGTGGAATAATTTTAAGAAAACTTTCAGTCGTGAATAAAGTAGCTGAATTTTAATTTATTTGGTAATTTGTCTGGCTGCTATTAGCACATGAATATCAAACAGTGCAATATTTGGTAATTTAAGGGAGGAACCGTTCTGTATTTCTATATAATTTAAACTACGATTTGTAAAAAGAAAATGTGTTCATTACTTGAAGCTTCATCCACTAGTTGGAGACTCAAAGAATGCATAGGAGAAGGGTCCACTGCGCAGATTTACTTGGCAAGTGACGCTGATGAAACAACGGACGTTGTGGTGAAAGTTTTCAATTCAGAGGTTGCGGCTTCTGAAGCAGACATCCTTGGATCATTATCTCACCCAAACATAATCGAGACGAAAGGGACCACGATCTTTACATCTACTCAATTGGAGTATAAACAGGCTCTCGTTCTTGAATATGCTTCTCGAGGAGATCTGTGCGATCTGATCCAGAATTTCGGCCCTTTGTCAGTTTCGATAGCTTATTTTTTCTTCCACCAAATGCTTGATGCTCTGGAATATTTACATGAAAGAGCTCATGTCTCTCATGGAGATATCAAGCCTGAAAATATTTGTATTGATGATCAATTTAACATCAAACTGGCAGACTTTGGACACGCAAAGAGAGTTGGTAGGAAAGAGCTCATCACTGATATTCAAGGAACTGCTGAATATCTTTCTCCCGAAATGCACAAGAAAGAGACGTACAACCCTTACCAGAGTGACTTGTTCGCTCTTGGTATCACATTGTTTGTGATGGTAGCTGGAGTGTTACCTTTCGAATCTGCTACTCAGGAAGACGAGCTCTATAAGCTTATAATTGAAGGAAACTTGGAAGAGTTTTGGACGATCCATGAAGAAATGCGTGTTGAGAATTTTGGATTCTCTTGTCCTCAAGGATTCTATTCCAAAGAGTTCAGAGAGCTGATAAATAGGATGCTTGCATATGATCCGAGTGATAGATTTGAATCTGTCTCTGAGATAAAAAAGGCGAAATGGTGTCAAAGAACTTTGTTGAGAAACAAAGACGTACGAAGTTTGATGGAACAAATCACCATGAAAAAAACTATCGGATTTTGATCCTGACCCAATTCATTTGATCTCTAAAATTATCATAAAAAACTTTTTTTCCCTTACTATATCAGTATTTTTTAGATAGAAACATCAAGCTACATTGATTTTATAAGGAATCTTTCGTCTACTTGATTCTGTGTTATAGTGCCTGATCTTAAAATGATCATAGCGGAAAGGATATTTGAGTTTTTTTCCGATATCGAACATCGATGAGTCATCCTCTCAGATGTTATAAGGCTTGAGGTGTTTAAAATGATGTGATATTTGAGTTACGAAGATAGTTCAAAAGGAATTCAGTGAGAACATAAACATTGGGTCTCTCTTTCATGTGGGCCATAATTCGATTCTTCCGTATAAAATTTACAATGTTTCCACATTGAGAAAGCTGAATAAAAACTTCATAGAAATATAGGGAGATTACTAGAGCCTAAGAACAGAATATATGAACAGTGGTTAAATTTGAGGATTGCGACTGCGGCGTTCTAATAAAATAAGAAAAATGATGGAGATCTAATCTTCAAAATGTAGGCTTGTCTAAATATATCTATCTTTCCCTGAATGATAGCTCTCACTCATATTTATATCTCTGATAGAGTTGGAATTAGCTCACAAAAACTTGCGATCAGTCTCTTCAAGATAGATTTTTTCTCAGAGGGCTTTCCGAGTCTCCCGTCATAATTCGATGGTACAATTAGATATGTATGCAGTTAAATAGTCGCAGAAAACTTAGCAAAACTAACAATGACTAAGCAGTTGATGTGACTCTATCCCGCATTTTCCTGAAGAACCTATAATTCACATTTTTGAAGAAAATATATTTTAAATTATTTATCAGTGACTGCTCATGTACTGCTGCGTTTTTGAGTTAATTATACAATTATTCTTCATATTCTGTTTTTTGAAAAATATCGAGATTATTAAAGTTGCTTCCTCCAGCAATGCTCTTCAGAATCAGTTAATTTTCAAGAAAATGAGAATACTTCAGAAGCTCACGTTGAATCCAATTAGTAGCGAAAAGACTAAATATTTCTCATGGAGGGAAAGTGTCACAGGCAACAGGTTCCTGCCCAGAAAAACTGCAAATATAGAGTCTTCTTGCGCAGGTATGGGCAATTTACGTATGGATATAAAAAAGCTGTGCTTCCTTAACTCTTTAATTTCAATTCCTTCTCACGTTCTTTAAAACAAAATTACAAGATCTCGATGGTCTTAATTATTTTACACCGCATCGGTTAGATCGATAGCAGAATAGAAGCAGCTATTAGAATCTAAATACTTTTTCAGCAGCACAAATAAAGAATCAGTGTTTAAATAATTAATTTATTATAGAAACATGCGGCTTTTATCAAAAAGTAAAATTAGCTCAACTGCCGATGATCAGTGGTACTGAAGAAATTTCAAAGTTAAATTAATGTTTTTCTGAGTTAAATGCATGGATCTATTCGTGGTTCTATAATAATCGAAAATTTGAAGAAAATGAGTGAGCTGTATGAAGATTCATCCGCAACTTGGAGCCTCAAGCGCTGCATCGCCTCAGGATCCACAGCGCAAATTTTTCTGGCGTCTGGTCCAGAGGAATCGAAAGAGGTCGTGGTCAAACTTTTCAATTCTGAAATCCAGCCAGGAATGGTGGACTCTGAAGCTGAGATACTCGGATCACTGTTGCACCCAAACATTATTGAGCTGAAAGGTGTCTCCACTTTCACATCAACTCGAATGGAAAGTAGACGAGCGTTAGTGCTTGAATATGTATCTCGAGGAGACCTATTCGACCTTGTCCATAATTATGGTCCTCTGTCACAAATTGTGGCTCGTTATTACTTCCACCAAATGCTTGATGCTCTAGAATATTTACATGAAAGAGCTCATGTCTCTCATGGAGATATCAAGCCTGAAAATATTTGTATTGATGATCAATTTAACATCAAACTGACAGACTTTGGACACGCAAAGAGAATTGGTAGGAA
>ENA-UOUE01001676-UOUE01001676.1-compost-metagenome-genome-assembly--contig:-NODE-1676-length-12967-cov-29.337859_pt1 | contig 12967 bp, 10 predicted proteins | sample MGYA00238146_ERZ747223 | MGnify/ENA primary metagenome ERZ747223 (study PRJEB28781, sample SAMN06268865) | compost metagenome | isolation source: single cell | place: USA: California, Emeryville, Joint... | reverse complement strand
TATGACGGTTTGGGGCTTCGTTAAGCAAATAATTAAGGCTAATTCGCGCAAAATTGCACTTTACAGGTTGATTGGTTGATTAAAAAACTTCAAAATTTAACCCGTGTTAATTTCAAACGTTTCGCTCAGGCAATTAAGCAATCACTAACTTTGTCTAAAAATCTTTACATGGCTTTTGCCTACAAAGCTCTCGCGAAGTTCCTGACTTTGTATACGGTTTTACGCTGATAGCTTAGTCATTTTATGCGAATTCAATAAGTTTTGGCAAGATCTTCTCACTTATTTTCTCAAAGCTACCTATTGGATTTGCTCCAAGCATTTGTTCCCAATCTGAGCCTAAGGCTCACCCAAGAGATGGGGTTAGTAAACCTCAGATCTAATTTCTGTAACAAGCTTTATCCAGTCATTTTTTTAAGGGTAAAGACTTTCTTATCATGTCAGAGCTCGTTTTCCTAGCTTTCAGCACATCTTTCTCTCATTAGCGATTCATAATATTCAATTTGCTCATAAAAACTGAGAGCGAATCTTATATAATATGCCTGATTGCTATGATTTTGTAAGCTAAAAATAACGCTTTAAAGAAGCTAAATTTTTCTTCATCAAAAGTATAACTCCTATGATTAAAGGCGAAAAAGATGCAGATAGAGTTCGTCTGTTAAACTAACGCGTTGCTTTCTCTCCTAAGTAGAGACCACCACCAAGGCCATTCAGTAAAATTCCGTACAAAAAGAGTTCTAACAATGAACACTTAAAATTTAGGGCCTTACTATGCCTAAAGCTAAATTTTCAAGCATTTTTTGAGAACCATTTTGGTCTTTCGATTCTTCTATATGAGGTTCATCTCTGTGAGACTCCCCCTTCTCCTGCGAGATGGTGGCTGTTTCTTCCTCTTTTTTCTTCGCTTCCACCCTGTTTTCAATTTTCTGAAGCACAGCCTGTTCAGCATTCGCTTCTCTTTGTGAAATACTCTCAGGTTGCGATCCCGGGACTCCCTTATAGCTGCCCATATCCTTGCTATCATTCAACCCACTCAAGATATCCCCTTTTCCCTCTTCTCTATGCAGCGGAGACACCGAGTTTCTCGTAGACAGCTTCCTATTCATAGTCCTGTCGTTCACCCTTTGAACGCCATATTTCTTCGCAAATTCTTCTGGGTTGTTAGCTAACGCCGTCTCTAGTTCCTCATAGGCTGACTTCTGGATCATTTGTGTGTGCTGAAGCTTCTTAATCAGCTCCATCTCCAGTTTCTCCATATTCAACACCTCCAACTCCCTCTTAGCCTTGGCCTCCTCCTCTTCGCGGAGTCTTTGCTCATATTGCATTTTGAAAAATCTCATTTTTTGCTCCATCATTTCTTTTTTTCTCTGTTCAGCCATAATTTTCTGGGCCATTATTTCGTTGTGCTTCACTTGGTTCTCATGCCTCATCCGTTGCTCATACTCTCTCTTCCTAGCTTCATTGATCTCTCTTTGTTTCTTTATCTGCATCATCTCTTCTCTTTTATGCTGGTTAAGTGCCTCATGTAACTGCGAGCGCTCCAGCTCTTTATGTCTCCTAAGATCGTTGGACTGAAGCTGTTGCTGCCGGGTGCTCAGACTTGACGCATGCCTTCGTCGGGATTTCTATAGAGATCTTATTAAAAACACCTAAGACGAGCCTATGTCCTTACCTCGATGAGACGCTCCTCGTTCTTCTTTTTCAAAAAGAATACTTCCTGCGCCTTTCGGCGGGTCTCTTCGATTTTTTTCCAGGATCTCATTTCTTCTTGCTTCAGCAAGGCGATTCTGTTTGCCAAGAGCTGTGCGTCCTGCTCTATCATCTTTCTTTCGTTCTTGACCTTGGTGAGATTTCTCTCAGCCTGTTTTCGGTCGAATCCACTGCTTTCCATACTTTGCATGTTTGTTAAATGCGCACTCAATAACTAAAATAACTGAGCTCAGTTCAATAATAATTTTAACAGGCAATAGGTTACAAAAACTAAATTTCAACCGAAAAAATCCATAAGCTATAAGAAGTTCCAAAGCAAAGCTTGAAGCTTGATCGAAAGGTTTATATTGACTCCGTTGTAAGTCTCTATACAAACTACATTGAATTTGGCAATTGACTTCCCATTATGGATAGTTATGCAACGAGACAGTAAGAAACAGCTTGGCTTAGGTTCTAAAGTTGGCTAACATTGCAAAAGATTGTGGTGATACTATCATTTAAGAGTTTTTTCAGACTCAAGCAATTAAGAAGCTGCTATCTAACTAGATTTGAAGGGATGAACAGACAAACAAATTAGAAATCGTGGGTTGGATAATGTTGGCAAATAAATTTATACATAATAGATTGCTAAGGGGTATTGTAGAGGAGATTCGTAGTTTCAGAGAATTCGACGTCTTGGCTTATCTCTTCCTTCTCCTAAAAGAATTCAAAAACGATTAAGCTGGTGTTATAGTGCTTTTGAGAGAGATAGTACCTCAAATCGATCTGCTTTCTTCCTGCATAAGGCATTTAGTAAAAATATTGCTGAGAGTCCCAGGAAGCATAAGTTTCCAACGAAAAATATTGTGCTAAAGAAAGGTAAACTCACCGAAATCCTGCATTTGTTAAGTTTATAATGAGAACTCGTAATCATTATAATAGGTTCGTTACCGATTGAAAAAAGTTGAAACATCAGACATCCTGCAAGAATTCGTCATCCTTGACACGTTGTCCAGCGAGCAGAACTCGTCATTGTATTTTTGAGAACCAAACGTCGTGTATTGTGGACTGAGCGTCATCATTTGTGCCGAAAGAGAAAGGATCACAAACGAGATGATGAATCCAGAGATCAATAAGGCCTGCGGAAGAGTGCGCTTTGGTCTGATTTCATATGACTTTTGGACGATAACAATTGAAAAGGGAGGCAAAAACAAGCTTTTACCTTGAAGAAATTGGCACGAATGCCGACTTTGATAATGCCGTAAAACGAGCAAATAAAGATGTAAATCACGATCATCGCGAAGAATAAATAGTCCAAGGGGAAGTACTTCGATGCGTAAACCAAAGCGAAATCTACTGGATTCATGAAATGTCTCTGCTCGATGATGAAACCGCAGGACCACTTGCATTTTGAGTTCATCAACTAAAATTTTCGAATAAATCGTTATATTAACCCCTTCCATAGAGTTACCTTATCATAGCTGGTGAGGGCTAGTGATGAGAGGATCAAGCCTGATAAAACGAATAACCCCATGCCGATGATAACTCTAAATGGGATCAAGCATCTCAAAAACCTTGTTATCAAGCCTTGATTGAGTTCTTCGGTGTCAAGCTGAACGTTTCTCTCCGAAAGCATTCTTTTTATACATACAATAATAAGCCAGAATTCTTTCAAGCACGAGTTACCTTTCCTTCTTCTTAAGATAATTAAGAACTCGCTGATCCGATTTTGAGATTTTTGTGTGCGATTTTAAATATTTCTCGTGAATAGACCGATATTTCTCTCTGATCTTAGTGAGATCCTCGAATATCTAATGAGCAATGATGGTTTCAATTTTCGTCATTAACAATGAAACTTTTCAACCTCCATTCTTGTCTCTAAGATGGACTTTTGCCCTCTTATAAGTTTGATGGGAAGGCTTGTCAAACCATAGGACGCGTTTAGCACCCAGAACACCATCCCAAAGCACAAAAGGATCGCAAAAATAAACGAAATTGCCGCTTCTCCAACTAATAAATATGATAAGCCTTCGCCGATAATCAGAAACTGATTTACGATGATTAACGTCAAAGATTTCATTAATCCAGCCCGCTTCTCGTCCCGCCTCAAGTCTTATATCATCTATAACGGATCAAAAAGTAAGAATGAATTTCAGCCTGGTATTCATTACTTCTTGGTCGAAAGATCAGGCCCGAAACCGCCAGCACACTTAGAAACCCAACAAAAACAATCTTGAATTACGATTTTAGCCCATTAAAATCCAACAAGCATCTTTACTGTACGCTTGAACGCTTTGAATAGCTTGGAAATGTTTCCTTCATACTCGAAGCCGACTTCAGAGGCATCTGCGCGTTCTTCGCCGTAGAAATACGCCAATGGTATCATAAAGAACGCATTGAATAGTACGGCAAGGTAAAGGTCTATCAAAACGAAATACATTGGATGATGTCAATGAAAGAAGCAGCTACAATGATAAAGGGATTTTGTCGAATTGAGCTTTATCTTCAATTCTGCCTCTGTCTCTTCCTGTAAATCAATGAAAACAATGCCAGAGGACTGTGCCTTACACTCTTTGCTGTGAGAAAGATATCCACAGGAATTAATAGCGCGCATAGCAAGCTCAACGTGTAGCTGGTATGAATCAGTTATAGCAGTTAGAGTAGATATGTCTGTTACCTCAGCGAGACGGTGAGTGTGCTCAAGAAATATTTTTCCGTACTGTCGGAATAGTAATTAACTATCAATATGCAAAATGCAAAGATTAGCTGAAAACGAACACAGGTCAGACCAAAAGAACTCGAATGATGGCGATACCCCGACGATTAATCCAAAGAAAACCCAAATGAGACTTTCATCAGTCATGAGATGAAGAGGGGAACCTTCGAGTTGATATTTTTTATTTTTACGTTTTTCGGTATGACTTTAGAATTAGATCGAAAGATCTGTGAGCGTTATCGCGAACTAATTCCTGGCCTTACAAATTTCGTAATTTTCCTTTCATTTTTTTTTTACATCATAATCCATGCCATTCAGATCAGAATGACAGAGGATGACAAAAAAAACTTGACCGATGCAGACAACTAAGGAATCTCGTGTGAAACGTTTCGCTGGAAACTGTTGTATTCATGTTATGACCAGGACTCGCTCAAAATAGTGCCAGTCTCTCAAAGCAAAAACTTCTTTTCTTGAAACAATTAGTATAAGGCAGGTCACAAAGATATTTGGAAAGGGTTATTAGAATTAGCATAAATACGAACCGTTTATGTGATTTAATTCTTTAAATTTGAAGTAAGCTGTTAAAAGGTATCTCAATCACGCTGCTTTTGATTAAAAAAACCATAGATACGTTATAAACACAGTAAGAGTATCAAATAATGTCAGGAAAACTACAGCCAAACTACCCTGGATTCTTGACGGAAAAAAATATGATTTATCAGAAAGAAACAGACACCCTCAGAAGTAAGGAGACGCTCATCGCTGAGCTCGAGGCGAAGGTTAAAGCTCTTACAAAAGACTATCTGCTGCAGAAAGAACTCATCGCTGAGGCCAGTCAAACCTCAGAGAGATGGAAACGTAAATACCTGGAAAAGCAAGCGGAGGTTGCGGAATCCCAGAGGCGACTCACTTCAGAAGGACCCTCATACGAGTTGCAGAAGGATGTCTATTCTGCCCGAGTGTATGGTGCGGTTGATTACGGCGGGATAAATTGGAAATCACGGCAGTCGCCTTCGGGTGCCTTGAATAAAACAGCTGACGATGAGCGCATTAGTCATTCGCTTATGAATAAAGCGGCATTGCTGGCCGAGGAAGTAGAGCAGCTCAATAATAAACTGAATCTTAAAAATTCCGACATTAAGGCGCTGACGATCGAGTTAGAGACTTTGAAAGCTGATATTCCTCTACTAACAGCTGAGAAAAAGCGACTTCAAGCAGAAACCGCGGCAAGTAAGCAGGAAATTGAGCAGTTGAATAAAAAATTGAGCCAGAAAGAGGAAGAGGTTAGTAATTTGCAGGAGCAGAAATATCTGATACAGAAAAGCAGAAGCAGTGAGAATGAGCAGTGTCAGAATCAAATGAAGGACCTGCAATTGAAGTACAACACTCAAAAAAATGAATATGATGGTATGATTGCTGTGCTAAATGCAAAGGCGAGAGAAATCGCTGCGCTTAAGGAAGAAAATTTGCAATTGATGGAAATTAATAAAAAGATGAGATTACATGAGACTGAGAGCAAAAGCTATGAATCGATAGTTGATCAGTGGAAGAAAACCGCTGAGACGTACAGGACTCGTATTGAGGAGCTCGAAAATGAGATAGGTAGTAGCAGCATGGCCCAAAAAGAGTTGATTTCCTTCAAAAAAGAAAACGAAACTCTCAATGCCATGGTGGAGAGGAAAACACATGAAATAAAGGAAATGAAGAAGCGCATTGACGATATCAATCAAGAAAATGAACGACTTAAGAAAGAGGTAAGGACTCTGACCGAGGCGAATGAGAGGCTATCGAATGATCATAATGACTGGAAAAGGCAACAGCAGACTCTTCAAACCAAGCTGGATGCGTTAGAAGCAGAATTGAGAGACAGCAACCAGCAAAGGGATAGAGCTAACTCTGATCTGGAACTTTCAAAAAAGGACTTAGAGAAGAAAAACGCTGAGTTGGACATCTGGAAACGCCAGGTCACCCAGCAGGATCAAGACACAAGAACCATCGAAGAGATAAAACATAAGCTATTGATAGTAACTCACGAAAACGAAAGGATTTCGGGGCTGCTTGATGAAACCCAATTCCAAAAAAACAACGCGCTCAGAAGAATTCAAACACTGGAAACTGAATTAGACGAACTGAAGGATTTCAAGGTCAGATATGAACATTCCAGGAAGGACAAAGAGAAGGTGGAGGCGCTTCTCAGTCAGAAAGCAGTCGAGATTGCAGATCTCCGCAAAAAGCTGCAGGAGAGCCTCAAAGAAACAGACAGCATACATCAATTAAAGCATGTTGTGGCTCAGCTTACGAGAGAAAAGGAAGAATTGGCGAGAGATAAAGAGGAGTTGCAGACTGAATTACATAAAAAGGAAGCTGAATTGTCCAAAGAGAGAGTGACTGCCAGGGGATCTGAAAAGAGAGTGCAAGACGCTGAAAGACTCGAACAGCAGCTTGTCCTCTTGGCAGCGGAGAATGATAGATTGAATGGACTTCTCGCGACAAGAACTCAAGAAAATGAGAGATTAAAGGATAAAATCGCGCGTTTGGAAAGCGAGGTAAATAGAATCGATGAGTTGCAGTCGCAGCTCAGAGCTGCTAAGGCCGAGAAGGAACGAATTCAAGAGCTCATGACCAGACAAACTGTTGATTCTGAGGATTTGAAGAGAAAATTTGAAGCTGTCGATAGGAAAAATGCGGACTTAGAGCACAGATCAGAAGAACGGGAAAGAGAGGCGAGCAGACTGGCATTGGATCTCACTAAGGTGAAAGCAGAGCTCAGAGATAAATCCGAACAAATCGAACTCCTGAAGGATCGTATTACCGAGCTACAGAACCAAAGCTCGAAGCAAATCGAGTTTGAAAGGATTAAAAACAGGCTACAGGCCGAAAAAGCACAACTTGACGAAGAGCTCAAGGTCACAAAGAGAGAGGGGGACGAGCTGAAAAAGCAATGCGAGCAGCTGTTCGAGTCGCTGAAGAGAGGGACTAATGAGCTGGAGAAAAACGAAAAGGCTATTGCTGAATTGCAAGGGAAACTAGCGGAATCGCAGAGCGATTATGAGAAATTAAAGGCTAAGTTTGAAAAAACTGCGCGAGAATTAAGTGAAGCTGAAGAGGAAAAATATATGTTACTCAAGGATAAAGCGAAAAACTCCGTGTTTGAATCGAGTCTTCAGGGTTTGGAGCTCGAAAAGAAGAAATTGTTGAATCAAGTCCAGAGTCTAACGGACGAATTGAAGGAAACGTACAACGAAATCGAGCAGAATAAGAAAAAACTCGTGTTGCTCTTCTCTTTAGAGAATCAAATGACAGCTAAACAAGCTGAAATACAAAGGCTCAATGAATCACTGAAAGCGAGCGAAGATTCGAATTTTGAATTGAAAAATAAAATGAAGGGGCTGGAGCAAGAGCTTGTGGAGACGGAAAAACTCAAAGGACAAAACGAATCATTGAGGAGAGAATGTGAGGCGTTTTCGACGAAGCTATCAGCGAAGCAAGCAGAACTTGATAAGCTCAAAGAAGCTCTTGAGGCAAGGGAAAATGTTTATTCGGAGCTGAAAAATAAGATTAGAAGTCTGGAACAGGAAATCACTGAACTTGAAAAATCCAAAGGGCAGAACGAGCCTTTGAAAAAAGAATACGATTCGTTAACGGCCAAGTTATCAGCCAAACAGGCCGAGGCTGATAGCTTGAATGAGAAGCTCAGAACGAGTGAAGATGCCACCTTCGAGTTAAAAAGGAAAATAGATGGCTTAGAGCGAGAAGTAATGGAATTCGAAAAGGTCAAAGGACAAAGTGAGGCGTTAAAGCGGGAGTACGAGTCGTTATCGACACAGTTATCAACCAAACAATATGAGATTAGCAAGCTCAATGAAACGTTGAAAGCGACTGAAGATTCGAATTACGAGTTGAAAACCAAAATAAGAACGCTCGAGCGAGAACTTTCTGGGTTCGAAATTCTCAAAGGGCAGAATGAATCTCTGAAGAAAGAATGTGATTTATTGACCTCTAAGTTATCAGCGAAGCAAGCAAAACTCAGCAGGTTAAACGAGACGCTTGAGACAAAGGAAAGTTCGATTGCCGAGCTCAATAATAAAGTGAGGAGACTAGGTCTGGAGATCATTGAGCTCGAAAAGGTCAAAGGAGAGAACGAGTCGTTTAAAAGAGAAGGCGATTCGTTGTCAATGAGGTTATCAGCGAAAGAAACCGAAGCTGATAGGCTCAACGAAACGCTTAGGGCAAAGGAAGATACAATTATTGAGTTGAAAAGCAAATTGAATGGGCTGGAACACGAGGTCCTCGAGCTTGAAAGACTTCGAGTGCAAAACGAGTCTTTGAGGAAGGAATGCAATTCATTATCGGCGAAGTTATCAGCTAAAGAAAATGAAATTGATAGGTTAAACGAGACTCTACGAACCAGAGAAAATTTAATTTTTGAGATGAAAAACAAGGTCAAGGGGCTAGAACAGGAAGTCTTTGACCTCGAAAAATTCAAAGCGGAAGCTGAGTCTGTAAGAAGAGAATGCGACTCATTGTCGGCGAGGCTATCCGCGAAGCAATCGGAGGTTGATCGACTAAAAGAGACCTTAGAATCGAAGGAAGAGACGAATTCCGAGAAAAAGAGCAAGATTAGAAAGTTGGAGCTAGAAATCATTGAACTTGAGAAACTCAAAGGACAGAATGAGGCTTTGAGGAGAGAATGCGAAAATCTCTCTGCCAAGTTGACAGCTCAAGCGAAAGAGGTTGAGACATTAGCTTCTTTAGAAAGGGATCTTCAAGCGAAGAACGCTGAAAACGAAGCGCTCACCCGAAAAATAGTGCTGGTGATTGAAGAGAACCAGCGATTAAACGAATCTATAGAGGCTCAGGGCAAAATCCTAACTGAGATCCAAACTAAAAACAGAGAGCTAGACCAGATCGCTAATCTGCTTGTCCATGAGAAAAAGGAGCATGAACACGCTCTAAAAGAAAACCAAACGCAAATCGAAGAATTGAAGGTGAGGGGTTCATTCAGAGATAGTGAAAACATGAGGGTAATAGAAACAGAAGCGAAGTATCAAGAAGCAAGAGCAGAGTGTGAAAAGCTTACGATGCTTCTGCAGGAGAAAACGAGGCAGATTGAAGAGCTGCAAAAGAAGTGCTTTGAGAAAGATGCTGATTTGGTACGAATGGAGGAACTTGAGGCTAAATATAAGGAGTTGAAGAAAGAGAAAGAAAGCTTACTGAGTGAGAACAGAGAAAGATTTGAAGGGAAAGCATCGGCGCTAACTGACCAACTGCAAAAATTGAGTGTACAGCTGAGCGAGGCTCAGACGATGAATATCACGCTTTCTAGAGAGATCAGTAGGCTAGCAGCCGCCGCAGAAAGCAGCGAGAGAGAACGAGCGAAATTACAGCACGAGATGCTTATTCTACAGAAAGAAATCAATGCTATGAGGGTGGAAAGAGAGAAACTGACTGAAGAGTTATCTATTTGGAAAAGACGATATTTTGCCGATAAATCCATCTCAGAGAGTAACTTAGCGAAAATCTTGCAGTTAGAAGACCTGAGAAAGAAGACCGAAACCAAAGAAACGGAAATGCGAAGGTCTAAGTCACCGACCACGCATCGTTTTACTTTCTCAGACACTTGATTTTAATGTGAAAATTTTGTGAATGCACCAGTCATGTGCTTATTTATTCATTTATTTTTCGTCTTTATCTTATTGAAACATCCAGTTAATGTCTTGAAATGTTTAAAATAATCAGCATTATGGTACAGAGACAGCAGACCGCTCTGTTATCTATAAATTAAGAGGACAGAGTTGTTCTAAATTATTAGTTTGGTGACTATACCACGTGATGAAAATAAAATTTAAAGTATCTGCAGTTTATTCGTTGAGTGGTTTATTTGCCTGGAAATCTCAGGACATGAAACTGAATCGCATCTCCAAATCTGCAGAGAAGCTCAGACCAACTTTCGATCTTGGAGGCCGCAGCCCTCAGGTACTAAACTGTGTCATTCGAAATAAAGAAGCGAAACTCGTTGGACATCAAATGCAAGACACACGAATTATTGAAAGGAGGTTATCGACAAAAGTCTCTGGTAGTGGCAGTACACCGGATGGTCAACTCAAAAAGAGCCAAAGTCCTTCCAAGATAAACGAAGATCGTACACAAGCGTTAGTCTATAAGATCAGGAACTTGATATGCAGTACACCTACACGAAACGCCCCTAAAGGAATTGGAAATCAAAAGCAAAACCCAATAATCGACGATTTGACAGTGAGTCAAAGCTCGACGGAAAATATTTTAAAAACTCATCCATCAGAGCTTGACAGTAATTTAGTCCCATGGTCATCCCAATGATGTACAATCCCTTAGGTATTGATGTTTCTAGTCTCAAAGACAAGGATGAGGCTGGACTACTCAGCGAGGATAATAGAGACATTAAAAGTTTGGTATACTCCAGCGGAGTGAATAAATTCGAAAGTGATTTGATGAAGAAACTGCTACGGCAAGCGTCTCAGCAAATCGTTGAGCGCTCTCAAATCGCCAGTATTATCTACTCAATTTTCATGCAGAAATAAACGATTTCTTAGGAAAATTATCATCGCCATCAAATCAGAGAGCAGGAAGTTCTCAGAAGATCTCGAGTTCAATACAAAAAGCAGTTTTGAAAAGCCAGGGCGATATTGAGAATGCCCAAATCAAAACTCAATTAAATATGAAAAGGAATAACAGCATAGAGTTAGTGACTGTGAAATCCGGTGAACAGTATAAAAAGATGGAGAAAACTAATACACCATCGAGATTATCTATCGATTTGGCTCGAGTTGTTAATGTACAAAATTTCATTGTTCGAGGGTCGACTCCGTTTGCACAAGCCAACAGAAATCAGTCACCTTTCAATAATAGTAATGGACAGACAAGGACTAGACAGATTACGCCTGCTAAGCAAACCCAAAAAACACCACTAAAGAAAAAAAGCTTTGATTCTACAAAAGCCACAGAAGAGATGGATCATCCGACTAGGTAGATTGATATTATCCATGTATGTGATTATGGAATTTTAATTGAAGGGAATTAGCTGGTGTGAATTCTTCGGCTGTGGCTACATCTCCTTCGATGATGAAAGTTCGCAATCTGCTACGAGACAATGACCAGTTGATTAGTAAAGAGCCCCAAAAAGATGCTAAATACGAAAGAGAGGCTAAAATTGCGATCAAAAGTACCCAAGAGAAACGAGATAACACCCCAACAATGCCAGCTAAACGTGTTAAGCATTATTGTCACTGTGAGCAACGATTTACAATTGAAGTGATCAAAAACGCTGCCAACGGAATAAAGTAAATAATGTGGACCAGCGGGTGTTAACCTAATGTAGTGCGAAACAAGGCAAATGCAATTGTAGAAGTATGACTCAAAGCAGTGGTAAGAAGAATGAGCAACTAGAGGGATCGAGGCGATCATCAGGGATATCGCCACAGAAACCGTAAATAGCATTGATTGCGATTTGATTTCAAGGAAGTTCTTGGGATAGATCAGAACCGACTTTTACCGAAATCGAGGCATTATGCAACGGGGAGACTTTAACTAAAGAGCATCCGTTACCGGAAGAGGGGAACCAAGGGACGAATATTCACAAGCCTCCTCCAAGGAGTGTGTCAAACGAAAGGGTTGGAAAGGATCTTCCTGATTCCTATCAAAAGAACTTAGAGTGGCAAAACCGAATCAAGGCGACAAGTCCGAAATCTCAACAGGAATGTCATAAGAGCGTAGCTAATACTTATGTTTTCTCGGTCTTAAACGTTTCATTGTTGCTAGTTAATGTCGTCTCCGAAGCATTCTCGAGCCCAGTCCACAACCGACAGCAAGGCACATATTAGAGCGAACTATTATTTGAGCCCTGGTAGATATAATTCGCAAGGGGAAGGTATGTTACAGAGGGGACCAAGACATTCCTTGAACTCTCCAGCAAACAGACCAGGCTATGGAGACATTTTTAATAGAAATAGCCACCTTGTAACAAGTTATAGTCATGATACTTCAAAGAAGGTTCATCAATCACGAGAAATTAAGACATCGAATCTCTCTCACTACAATCAGAGAAATGACACTAAACAAGATGATTTAATTAGCCTCACTCCAAATCAGATTAAACAAAGAACTCGCGAAAACTCGGAAGAGAGGCTAGCAAGAGCATTAATTACTCTTCAGGATGTATCTCAGGAGCCTCGGTGGGGTAAACAGAGAAAAAATACTGTATCTGGCGATTCTTATCAAAGCTACCCTCATGCGTCTAAACAGAAAAACATGTTTCCGAAAACCGCTCAGGAGCCAGGCAAAGAGTTCGATAAGCTGGAATTTATGAAGCGATTTCTCACAATTACGAAGGTTTATCTTACCTACTTTCAGCATTTCTCTTAAATGACTTTCGTGTTTTTTTTAGAAAATACAAAGTCCAATGAACAAAGGATTGCTTGGGAAGAAACCGATTGGTGAGGCGATTCAGAATTGCGAGGGAGCTTTACGATCTGAGCAGTCTTCTGGGGAATGGACGCATCATCTCAGCTATGAAGGGGCACTTAATTT
>ENA-UOUE01001675-UOUE01001675.1-compost-metagenome-genome-assembly--contig:-NODE-1675-length-12973-cov-16.209755_pt1 | contig 12973 bp, 8 predicted proteins | sample MGYA00238146_ERZ747223 | MGnify/ENA primary metagenome ERZ747223 (study PRJEB28781, sample SAMN06268865) | compost metagenome | isolation source: single cell | place: USA: California, Emeryville, Joint... | reverse complement strand
ATACTCATCTGGGAGAGAATAATTTGCGACCTCTTGCAGATATGGAGGAAAAGTTCCAACACTGCTAAGAAAGAGTGTATAATCTGAAGCCCTTAGAATCACCGAATTTTGAAAGCCATTGATTATATTTGCCCTGGTCAATTCATAGTCACTGCCGAGATCGCTTGTTTTTATAAACATGGGAATACCTGTTTCCCAGCTAAAAAGCACTTGATACCTCATCTTTGCAACCAACACGAAATTACCCGTTGAAGTTGGAAGCAAGTCTAAGAGACAGATTGACAATCCAGTCGCTCTTTGGAGATCTTGTTGAGTGAGTATGCCAGCTTTTATATAAGCTTCAAGCAACAATGAATAACTCCATTTTTCTATGAGCCAAGTACAATTGGAAGGATCTTGAGAGATTACAGCTTTCAAAAACATGCTGTTTGCAAAGGTATTTACTATAGGCCCTGCCAAAAACGATTTGATTGGTAAATTGAATGGATTGGATGAAACTTCAGATGGAACAATGGATGCAGAAGAGGTGATATTTAACGCCAGAAGCGTAGAATTGCCCTGCTGATCTATGCAATTGACTGTAATGATATCATAAACTGAATTAATAAAATCGACGCAAGCGAAGTCAGTCCTACCCTGACTGAGTTGGTACGTTTGAGCAACAACAAGCGTGTGATTGTCAAAAAAACCAGCTATTTGAAATGTGCAATTTGAATATAAAGCACCAACTGCGACTCTTAGCTCAGGGTCAATGTTCTCGAGTCTTTTTACTGCGACTGCTCCGGAGAAAATTCCTCCATTATCTGTTTGTTTGAATTTGTTGAAAGTAGTAGTCTGATTCGTTGCCAAATCTGTGAGGCTGTGAGTGACATTGAAACCTGAATAGATATTCTCGAGATAAATTGATTTGTTTAGTGCGGGTTTTCCGGGGCAGTCATGAAGAAACACCGTATACATTGGATTTGATGCATTTATTGTCGGGTAGAAGAAGCCGTAGGCTCCTGCAACAAGCAGAAACAGTGGGATTAAAAGAGACGCTTTCATTTACTGTATTAATAATTTTTAAAAGACTAAGGAGGTCTTTACGAATAACTTAATCATGGTATTCGATACTCAGGATAGAATCGATCACGTTGACTTGAAAGTTTTATTTGAAATTGGCCAATTCCTTGGCTAACATTTCAGTTGGTAGCAAAAAAAAAATGCTTAAATGACTGGAAATTTTTGAGCTCAACAATTTTTATGAGGAATTTTGTCTCTATCTTTTGTTAAAAATATATATTGTGCGTGTATATCTTGATCGATTCTTAATGTTTAAATTTAAGTTTTTTCAGTTATAGGTAGGATGTGTTCAGTTATAGCTCGTCACGCTTTTCTTTGTATTCGAGAGCGGATGGATCATATTCAACGCTAATATATTATCATGAGTCACATTCAGAAGAAAAAAAAAAAATTTACGTGAGTTTGTCTTTAAGCCATTCAAGGAACTTGGGGGTTTTTCTATCACCTTCATAATCAACTGGGCTGTCTTTAGCGTTTGCTGGGTAGAATTTCAGCGTTGGGAAGCCAGGAATGAAGATGTCATCGAACACATTGGCTTGACCGTCGATCTTTGCGATGACAAGATTTGGAATTGAGGCTAAGGCAGTACCAAGTTCTTCCCAAATAGGAGCAAGCTAGGGGGGGAAATTATATCATGTACCACTCCAAATTATCTTAATTTACCTTTTTGCAGTGGAAGCATTTCTCAGAGTAGAATTCAATGAAGACATCCTTTGTTGGGTCCATTACGATTTCATTAAACGTTTGAGCAACGACCACCTAGCTCAATTGGTTAAAAATACTTAAGATATAATTACTTTGACAGGTCCATCGTTTTTCTCTGGGACAGGCTGGGATGGTAGATGAGGCTTAATAGCACCACTTTTGTAATCCTCAACAAATTGCAACACATTCTCCACGGTTCTTTCTTTATCGAAGATGTATTTTTTTGGCATGCCTCCTTTCTTCTGATGGACAATCCTAATCTGTTATTAGAAAATATTGGTTTCTTGTTAAAAAATCATAAATTTACAGCTGGAAGATCAAATTCATCAACTTCGATGTAGTTCGCAAGTCTCTTTCCGACTCTTGGCATACCATAGTCACTCAACGCAACCAGAATTTGTCCTTTAAGCTTGGAGGCAACCTCTCTCATCACCTCTTCAGCAGCCTCGCCATCTTCATTCTTTTCATATACCAAGAAGAGCGCTGGGATGCCCTCTCCGAAAATCTTTTTGCCGAGGGTGTCATCAAACATATTGACGTATGGGAAACGATGTCTCAAGATGAAATCGTTGAGGTTTTCGAGTGTGATTTCGCCGGTAAATGGTACCTTTCCTTCATCGAATTTCTTAATAAGCAGAATTTTCGTATCCAGAGGGATTCTATAGTCCTTCTTCATGTCGTCATTTTTTGAAAATACAAAGCCGATGTCATCGAAGCGTAGGCTCACGGCTCTGAAAGGAGGGTAGGTTTGATCTTTCTTATTGCCGAAGAAGATCAACACAACTCCTTTCTCATCGACGAGTTTACCGACGTCTTGTGGAGTGTTAACTTTTGGAATATTAGTCTCAATTTTTTTCTTCAGGAATGCTGTCACATTAGCCTCAGCTCCTGGGCCATCGTAATCAAGGACATCACCTCGAATGAAAAGCTTTGTCATTGGGTATTTGTAAATGTCGTATTTCTTCGCAGATTGCTTCTCTTTGGTGGCATCGAGGATACCGAAAGTAACTTTGTACTTGTCGTTAGTTATTGCTTTTGCCCAGGTAGGAATTTCTTCAAGATATTTCTGAGAATACTGGGACCAAGGGGCATAGAAGGTAACAAATAAGTAATCGTAGGTTTTGGCGGCAGTTTCGATGTTGCTATCAGTTAATACGATAGCTCCATTTTGGAAGGCGAATTCTTCTGCATTAGCAGGCAGAATAATAGCAAGAGCAGCAAGGAAGAGAATGGATTTGAGTAGTTTTCCCATTTTGGCTTTAATTTCTGGAAAATTATAGAAATTAAGATTTATATAGGGTAACGCCGATTCATTCGAAACTATTTTTTTACAAACAAAGGTTGATCATAGGTTTCAGGTGAGGAAGAGGTTTTTAGAAATTGGAGAGGCTTCCTCAAGTGGATGGGAGAAATATTATGTTTTGCTTGCGAACATCGTTAGCCTCAAAGAAACACGTGTGGAGTTGGAAGGATATGACACGTGGTATCAGGAGCTAAAAAAAGAGGAAATCCGTTTTCAAGGTGTGAAAAAATAAAATTAAAAATTCAAATGCCAGAAACTTTGTGTTACAAAAGTTTTCAACCGTGAACTGCTGTCTATATTGAACATTCTTAGTACTCTTTGTTATTTCTGATGGGCAATATAATTCATCGTTACTGACGTCCCAAAACTTGAAATTGATGGCAAATGGCCGAATTTCTCTATATATTTGTTAATATTAATTAACAAATTCATGCAGTTAACCGAGGTAGAGTATGTTCCGACTCCAATAGTTTCTAAAACAATCAGGTTAAATTATAAACCTTGAATTTCAAAGAAATCTTGTTCTTTTCGCCTCTAAATTTATTTGTTTCATTTCCCCTGTCCGTCTTTTGGTATGAATTGATTAATATTTTTAGAATTAGGACTATACTGATTCTCATTCATTCTGAAACTAATTTAGACTAATCTCTCCAGTTCCCTGGAAATATTTTCACGAACACATATTTTCCATTCAATATATTTCTTTTCGAAGGGTGGGAGGCTGCTTTCGCATCTTTAATAGGTAATTTAGTGAATTGATAGGGGAAAATTTAGCAATATATATCAATTCAAGAGGAAAAAGCATTCCTCCTTAGAGTTACTTAGATAAAATTTTTATGAGTAGGTTGCTGTCGCCGTACTTTGTTGTTGCGATCTGCGAAGCAGGTGTACCTCATACCTAGCTAAAACTCTCAGCTCAGCTCAATGGGTATTGAGCAAAGCAGTATTTTTTATTTCTTTGTAAATTTTGCTTAAAGTGGCTACATTAACAATCTCTATTTGAGGTAAGCAGCAAGTATCTGAAAAGTTTCTTTGTATACTTGTCTCAAAGTACTTCTAATGGATTCATTCTCAACGTTTCAAAGTTTCCATATAAAATTGATTTCAGTATGCAGGAGGAAAATGAGCTCATTTTACCAATTTGGATTTTCCTCAGAATTTAGTTTGCTGGTAATTTCAGCTTGCGTACGAGAAAGCTCCTCATTTCCTTCTCTATTATATTACTGTTGGACATTTTGCATAACTCTTCGCGTCGTGACCAGTGTTACAAGAAAAGATAATCAGATAAACTACTTAAATAATCTTGCTATGTTAAATGAAAAGAAAGCAAGAACTCGCAACATTATCAGAAAAGAAGGGAGTCAAGAACCTTTCCACGGTGAATGCTGCTCTTATGACAACGCTCGATACCAGATGAGTTAATTTCGAAAGCAAAACATCTAATTCAACCATGTAGAAGTTTCGGAGAAATCACAAAACTATAGCATTTTATTTTTTCAGTGCAACCAAAAAAAAAATTTTTTTGTTCATAACTCTTTCTGAGTAAATAAATTTTAACAGATTTTAAATTCTAATGTATTAGCTTGCTTGAATTTATGTCACATTTTCTGGCAACAATATATATAATGTAAAAAGTCTTTTTACAACAAACAGCATCTGTTTATATGCAAAAGCGACTTGAAGTTTTTTCACCAGATAAAATCATCTCATCTACTTCCATTCTTATAGACTATTAAATTTTTTTTACTTTGGAAATTCTTCGATCCTAAACTTGCTAAGACCTTCGATCCATACAGGAACCACTTGGGATTTCTTCTGGTGGTCAACCTTGTTTTCGAATTCAAAGACTTCGTTTCGCAGAAAATCTGTCAAATTGAGGAAGAGCTTAGCCCACTCTGCATCCTTCAAATTATTGAAGCTAAACGCGTCGCAGTTAAGCGCAAGTCTGAAATGAATGCGGACTGAACCAAAAAAATCTCGGTAGATGTAGGTTTTGTTGAGCTTCTTGTTAAAACTTGAAAACCAAAACTTCGTTTCCTGCTTGACCTCGCCATCTACCTTCTTCAATTCTTTCCATTTCTTGAAAAACTTCACGAATTTATCGGCATTATGACGGTCGACTTGCATTCCTTTCGATATCTTCTTGGATGGTCTGAGTAGTTTGTTGGTGTCTTTCAAAATTTTTGCTGTTTCTTTCTCGTACTCGGCTGAAGATTCCTTGTCGTCGGTTCCTTCTTCGCGCTTGATTTGGATACCAAGATCATTGAGGGAGGTATCTTCAGTTTTGCATTGAATGTAGTTTTGAATAGAATCCATTTTCAAAGAATTGATGAAGTTTTGTAATAAATGTGAATTATATATTCTTAGCATCTCGTTTTCGATGGACTCGAATTTTTCCAATAATTTGTATATTTGAATAGTTTATAGGCAGATTATCTCAGTCTCCTTAAAATATTTCAAAGACTATTCACCATTTGAAAGACCCGATGACCCCTTCTCTTAGCGTTAGACTATTTAGCACAGGTCCAAGCCAGCACCCAGAAACCAGTCGACCTAGTTGCGTTTGGTTCGAGTCTGTTCACTCTTGATTTATCAGATTATTTGTAATGCCCTGGGGCAGCAGGTCTGAGAGATTTGCGATCTGGAGCGAAAAGTGTAGTTCTGAGTTTCCTCTACGCTGGACCGTTCAATTGGACGACTATGACAACAAATGAATTTTTGTACTTTCTCTTTCGAAGATTCTGATGTTGCTTGAGCCTTTGGTCTCTTCCTATCCGGATGAGGCTGGACATGACAAGAGGCATTCTTCCACATTGTTCACGCTGGGTCAGAAGAACGCTGAACATATATTCTTTATACTGGGATTTATCGGATTTTCATTAAGGAAGAACTGGCAAAAAATGACGTATTTGAGGCTTTTTTGAGGGTATAGCCAATGAAGCTTGAATTCATTTTTCGAAGAAAATAAGTTATATGGAAACTATCAATACAGCATTACATAAATCGATCGAAATCGATTTAGCCTCCGAAAGAAGAGGCTTTGAAAAAGCACTCGAGTTTAATTAATCGATTCTGAGCTGACTAATTTCGAAAGACTAAGTTAGTATTTAATGCAAAATGTGTTGAGAGAATATCGAGCACAGTATAACAATTTGATCCTCAGCAGAGCCTACCGCCAAGTTTTTGTTTCTGAATTTCGAGTGTCTGTAATTTTCTAACAAGAATAATAAATCAAAGCATCTTTCTCTCACTTTCTCGAACATTCTGTCCTGTTTTTCTTGTTGTCACGAATTCAATTACTATCATTTTGAGCGCCAATTCAGGCCGTAACTTTCGTTAGTCAAAGAGACCAGATAGCTTCATTTTGATTTTAAATTAAAACTTGAAAGATCCTTGAAGCAATGAGTTATCTAAATTGAAATTATGGGCGAGAAACATTTCCAAGTCAGCTATACCGCTATTGCAAGGAAATATTTATTTTCAGGTCACATATACCAAGAAAGTAAGATAAGAGAGATCTCTGATAGTATTTATTCTTTTTATTAAGAAGTGAAAGGTAGGGATGTCTTGCTGAAGCGAAGAACCCCTACTACCAAAAATTGTTCTCATTTTGGGAACTGGTATTAAGGAGACCAATTGCTGAGAGACCATAACTTTTGGACCTTGCCGATGTCAATATAGTGAGTCTTAATTCCGTTTTATTATGGGAGAGCGCAGATATTTTTAATTAATAAAATATTCTTTGTACAGAAGAATATTATTTGGTTAATGGCACTTTGAACCAGCAGGCTCAAAGCTTTCGTCAAAGATAGAAACAAACCTAATTATCTGAGCAAAAAGGTGTGCAGCCTTGCTACTGACTCGGTATGTTGGTGAATATTGATAAAATAGCGAGTTTATTGGCTATGAAAAACTCTCTGCGAAGAATTTTGCATGAAAAACTTATATTTTTCTTTTTGTTGTCATAAATAGCCGAGAAAATGTGAGGAAATGTGAGAAGATCCTGAACTTGAATTTTACTGATTGCTGCCAAGGAAATATGTTCCTAGAAACAGCTTTACATGTTAAATGAATGAAAACAGTTAGAGTTGTGACGCAGTTGACAGCGATGAGGTATGTTGGATGTAGATATATTTTCTGGCTCTAATTTTTAATGGAATAAGTCAAAATTAGAAAATTTGTTCTTATTTCGGTGTATCACTCATAATTTCTGGGCTAGTGTAATAAAATGATGATTTAACAGTTAACAAGAGTATCTGCTTACTATTAATAGATATGAACACTCCTTGGGAGAAAATATGGATTGCTCTGAAAACTACATTTCATATGATCGGCAATCTCAGCTGGCGTTTGGATCATATTTCGTATCTCGGCTTCACTAATACATAGGGTGATAGTCAAATCTGTAGAGCCTAACCTAATACAACCATCTACCGTTCATTATTCTCTCATTCCTTTTTTAAGTTTCATCACTTTACTGAAAACTATTAAGAAAAAATTCCACTGAGATCTTAATGAAGTTCCAATTAGTGCAATATACAGCAGGAGGCTAGTGACCATGGCACTTCGAACTCATGGTGGCTTCTGTTTGGGAACGAATTTTTTTTTTTGTTGGGTTTTCCCGCCATTCAGTTTAACCCAACAACAAATACATCTTTTACTTGAAGAACATACTCGCGAATCTTACACAGCAGCGCTGCTAACTTAAGGAGAACGAGTGAGCTGACTAGTGAAAATTAAATTCTTATAACTAACAGAGTAGATGGGTCTAGAAAGATTGAGTAATGATACTATTCCAGATAGAAGCCTCTTTCTAGGTAGTTTATAGACTCATGAATTCGCAGCTTGGCTTATCGGGTTCAAAGGCAACCTTGGTATTCAGATACTTCGGAGGTACATAGTGCGGGAAATTCTCTAACAAAGTAATTTTGGATTCTAAAGATTCTTTTTCAGGAATTTACCTCATCAATCCTTAACTAGCTTCCATACCTACGAATCCCTCCTATACTAACATGTTTCTGTGAGACAGCTTATGCACTACAGAAATTGCCCATCTATCTACCTCATTCTGCTTCAAATTATTCAATTCTCGCGTGGGTTTAAGATGAATAAATGAGTAATTTCAGCAGAGTTATTAAAAGGAATAAAATTATTTCTATGCTTCGATTCGTTTCTTCGCAAGAATAAAGAATTAATTGAATATTACCTGTTTTTATAAGAAAGTTTGAGCGTTTGTACATGATACACGAACCCCAAGCATCTTCAATGGATATCTCTCAACCAACGCACACCACTAGTAACCATATTGCGGCATTTCAAACTAATTAATTTTAATAAATTTCCAAGTGAAATCTAATCATGGATTCCAATATCGAACTCCCAACCAAATCAAACCGAGCATTCCTTCTCAACCTATATCTCATAAAGCCAACGTAACATTGCTTTCAATGGACCCAAAAAATAATAATATTACTAGACTGAATCGGCCTCTACAATGGATCATTTACAAAATAACATGATTTCCGTTCCTCCTCGCAAGATACCTTATTCCACCTATTCGAACCCAATGGCCCCTCAAGCTAGCCAGAATGTGTTGTCCATCTGTTGGTATATGAGTCCTACAGATTTTTATGAGGAGTATCCGACGTTCCAAAAGATTCCAGACGCCGTCGCTTTCTACGTTCACAGAGAATCCAACCGAGTCGTCGCTGTTTTCAATCTACCGGAGCCTATAATGAACAACCCAACGCCGATTACCGAGCAGAAATCCTCTCCAATAAAAATGGTAAGTACCGCCACTTCAAGTTGTTGCTAACGGATTCTATTAGGAAGAGAATGTGGACGAAAATATTTCAAATTTGCACGACATCAAAGTCAAGGAGCCTGAGTCCGAGGACGAAGACCCTAGCAATGAGAATTCTAAACAAGCTTCGAAACAAAATGACGAGGTCGTCGATGAGCACGTGAATGCAATGATAGGTGGTCTAGAAGAGAAACTAGATGCTCCAGGCACTTTGTTGATTGAAGGCAAGGAAGAGCCAGGCCATTATACCATTCGTGTTAAAATCCACGACAGCGTCAAGGAGAAGATGGATGAGCTCTTGGATACCAAAACAAATATTAACAAAGGCGCTTACAACAAGAATTTTCAAAAGAAATTCGGCGATTTATTCTGCTGGTACCTCCGAGACGGCTACAAGATCAATGTTAGCACGAAGTTCATGGATAACATGAGTTGGATCCGATTGAACAAATATCTGAGAGGTGATGGCAAGTTCGGGACTCTGAACCAAGACACATTAAATAAATTAATGATTGAGTTCGTGTTGAGTTCGGATCGCAAAAAACTGAATGGAAATAAAATCAGGGACGAAATTTGCAAGTTTTTTTACCGAGCGAGGTTTGTTTCGTTGCAGAAAGGAATGTTTGCAGTTAAGAATTTGCTGGACAGTGGATTCGATTTGGATTATTTCCAAATAGTGAAATCATGGCCTCAGGTGGTGATTCATTGTTATTCAAAGAAACATGCGAAACCGAAAAAGGAAGGCTCTGGTGCAGCGACTACAGGGCAAAATTAATTGAACTGAGCGGTTCTACTATTCGAGATTAGCAAGGCTATATATAACTACAATTTAACAATCTGACTGGAGCTTTTGTGATTTAGCTAGTTAAATTTTTGAAATTTTTAGAATGTACAAATACACAAATTCTCGACACAGAGAGGTATATGACTTTCATATATAGGGATAAATAATTTTTGTGGTTTAATGGAATTGGTTGTTTGTTCTTTAAGTCAGATTATTGAACTCATTCTTGGTCCTAATCAAATATTCTGAATATCATTGAAAATTTGCAACGGTCGTTGGAAGAAAGGCTATCCATGTAATGTTGTTGTTGTTTTGGGGGTTTTACAATTATTTTGTAAAGGAAATAGAGACGATGTAAAGAAAAACGTGATAATCTGGTCTGGTAGCCTAGTGTAAACAGTCGATAGACCGAGGTCTCATTAAGAAAATATTGTATAAAGAAAAAGGAATCGACTTGCTAAGTGTATATATATATAAATTTTGACTTGTATAATCGAATCAATAAACCAACATTCAGAGAAGCCACTACAATGCGTTGGATTTTGAAGTTCTGAATACGAGTTTAGATACTCATTCAAATATTGAACCGGACTTATCACCGTATTGGAAAATTTGATATCGTATCATATTCGCTGTTTTTTTTACCTTAAAGATTGGTTTCAAAAAATATAATTTAATTCATCATTGCGGAATTGTTAAATCCACATGGAAAGAGAGAGAGAGCCACCTCTCATAAAAATTGTCTTCCTTTATGGTAGTTTTAGCGCCGGAAAAACATCATTACTAACGCGCTATATTAGTGATGAGTTTTCCAGCAAACTCCCCACGATCGGAATGGAATTTGTTTCTAAATTGATGACTATCGACGGGAAGCAAGTCAAGGTGCTTTTTTGGGAATCAGGTGTGGTAGAAAGAGAATTTGAATCTTTAGCTCTTACCTCATGCTATCGGAATGCACATGGTGTTATTGGAGTATATGACCTTACCAACAAGTCAAGCTTTGAATGCCTTGATAATTGTTTTAAAACAGCAATACCTCACTTAATGAAAAATACGAAATTTCTATTACTTGGTACCAAAAAGGACCTGGAAGAGGATAGACAGGTCCCTACTGACGTAGGACAGAAATTCGCAGATAAGATTGGAGCTCGTTTCTTTGAGGTCTCTGCGAAGGAGAACGAAAGTGTAAAGGAAGCTCTGGACACGTTGGTTGCGGATATTACTGCTTCTCCTTGGAATCTTGGCGAAAGTCAGCCAAAGAAAGAGTCAGGATGCAGCATTATGTTACACCTGAAAATGCAGAATTGCAAAGGGTTCCTTACAGAAAATAATTCACGTCCGTTACGTTATTTTGCCTGATAGGACTTTTTTTTTGTGATAATCAAGCTTTCAATAATGAGTCCACTCATTATTATAAGATAATATGAAATGAAAATGTATATTATTGAGATAATTAATTAAATGATAGACATTTGTATTTGCTATTGGGAGCACTAATGAAAGTTCAGTTGTTGCCAAATTTGAAACTGTCAAGTTTCTTCTGGATAGATAAATGCTGATTATCCTTAAATTTCAAGTTTTTCTCAACAACTATTCACTTAGTCATTTTTCCATAATTAGCAATGTCATTTCCTAAGTAATAAACTCAACTTGATCCACTGGTACCAGGATCAACCAAGACTAATATCTATCCATTGTGATTGGTAATATCCAAATTGTCTCTTCTGGAATGTTGATCATTTAATATTATTCCATCCCCAGGTCTATTGATGGCTACTATCTACAAAGTATGCCCTTTAATGATGACAGCTTTTAAGTAGCGACAAAAAAACTAAAAAAATAAATAAATCAAGCAACCGTTCACTTTATAGGAAGACTCGATATTATCAAATCTTCTCAAATACATAAATTTAAACTGTTAATAAATTAATATTATCATGGAAGGGGTACGTACGCGGAAGGTTATGAAGATTATTTTCGCAGGCAGCACTAAAGGAGGAAAAACTTCAGTAATCAGTCGTTACGCGAACGACAAATTCGACGAATCTACGGCGCCTACCATTGGAGTTGATTTCACCAACAAATGTGTCAGTTCCGGCAAGTCCATGCTCATGGTTCAGATATGGGACCTTGCTGGCGATGACAAATTCAAAGCAATCACCACTGCATACTATAAAAAAACTATTGGTGTTGTTCTTGTTTATGATGTTACTAAAAAATCAACATTTGAAGCGCTTAAAAGCCTTCACACAGAAATTACGATGCAAGTTGAAGAAAATTCAAAGTATCTCTTACTCGGAAACAAAATGGATCTCGAAAAAGAGAGGGAAGTTTCCACGGAAGAGGGAAGCAAGTATGCGGATGAAATCGGAGCAAGTTTCTTTGAGATCTCAGCTAAGGAAGGGAAGAATATACAAAAAGTGCTTGATTCGTTCTTTACTGATCTCTACTTTGCGACAGGATGCTGCTGTGAGATGTGACTGTCGAAATCTATATATAGATCAACAGTGGTTGTTCTTAATTTTTTATTTGGTTCTGACGATCGCTGTGAAAACCGCTAAGTGGGTTACGAGAGTTCAACGAAAGAAATATGTGAGTTATTATGTTGCTTGTCATGGATATGCACAACATGATAATGAAATTTATGCTTTAAGAAAAAAATATGATCTCATAAGGAGTCCTCATAAACAATCTTTTAGGCATAATCTTATTAACTTTACAATTCGTGATTTTTCTTCTATAGGAGAGTAATTCATGCCATGTTTTCTGTCATCTCAAAAACTTTTGTATCGCTTATAATTTACCTCTTCGAGTATAACCTTAGGAAGGGTCTCTATTCTGCAACAGAAGGATCTGTAGATAAGTCAATTAGTAAAAGTAGCCAAAGATATCTAACCTTCTTGCATACAAGATTCATAAGAAAGATCATTTATGAGTAAATAAGTTAAACGAAAGAAACTACAGATCATTAGATCTTAATTCAAAGAGCAAAAAAACCCTTATTTTTAGAATAGATATCTCTATCCAGGCGAAACTGATAGTTTCCTTTGTTTTTTTTTTTCTTCTTGAATTAAAGGCATTTTCTGTGAATACAACAATATCGAAAATTACACTCTGACAGTGACATATCTTCGATATAATTATTCATATTACTTAAGTTATTCTTCAGATCATATCTTAGCATCCATGCAAAATGTAAACTAGATAATTATTCTTATTTACAGCTCATCTATGAAGGCCTTTGAGCATGATTGGTCCGTCATTTCGAGTTCATTAGTTGGAAACCCTTGATTTTCTGCAAATTTCACTAGTTTCT
>ENA-UOUE01001674-UOUE01001674.1-compost-metagenome-genome-assembly--contig:-NODE-1674-length-12975-cov-30.574585_pt1 | contig 12975 bp, 12 predicted proteins | sample MGYA00238146_ERZ747223 | MGnify/ENA primary metagenome ERZ747223 (study PRJEB28781, sample SAMN06268865) | compost metagenome | isolation source: single cell | place: USA: California, Emeryville, Joint... | reverse complement strand
AAATTCTAAGTTCTGATGCCGGCAGGCAACCAGTATTAATTATCTCATTGATTGTAGTTTAATATATTTTTGAGATCTCAGAGCACAATTAATTAAAAGCGAGTGTTTCATATGGCGTTCTTTGAAGAAAGACGTATTAAGGACGAGCTACTAAAAAAATATGTCAAACTTCCTTCAGTAATAGCGAACAACGAGCCATGCTTTGCCATCAGCTGCGATTGGTACGCGTATTTTCATTTCCCTGTTTTCTAGCTTTCAATAAGGTGGCTTACTTTCAAATTCATACTCGATGAAACTCTTGCCAACCCTGACGAGCTAGCCGGACACCCTGGACTGATAAATAACCTCAGTATTCTGTGAGAAGAATGTCAAAGGAGGGAGTCTAATGCGTGTTTTTAGGAAAATTGATGAGGATCTAAAGAAATCCATGCTTCAGACCCTCTGTGGTGATGGTAGCAATGATACAAATATAAACGAACTGACCGATTGGAGTCGAATGAAATTGAAGTCGAAGTTGAATTACAATAATGATTTTATCATCGTTTCGAGCAAAATTTGGAAATTTTTAAATGATCTCTTTGGTGGAGGTAAGCTATGAGAGGCTAATGGTTGAAAACCTAAAATTACCTCTCTTAGAGTGATGGTTTGATAATTTGATTTACATAGGACCTGAAATCCCGCTTTTTACTGAGAATTATGACTTTTCAATCAATACTCCGGATAGATTAATCACAATCTGCGAGGAGACCAATCTTGATATGGACTCCTGCATCAGTTTGAAATTAAAGGCGGTTAATATCATCCTTGACAAGGATATCTCAAAAATGACAACGTTTCGAGTGTCGCTTGGAGTTTCAGCGAAAACTTTCCTGCAATATGTCTGCTCAAAGCTGAAAATTCCGTTCAGTCAAGCAAAGTTCTCGTCGTGGAAGAACGCAGATGGAACGGACTGCCAGCCTCTAACTTTCTCGGATTTTGATACACTCTATCGACTTGGAATCCAGAAAAATTCAATAATTTCAGTTTGTAAAGACTCTACTGAAGTCAATCAGGCTAGTGCTTCCATTAATATGCAGATAAGAAAGAACGAGAATGCCGAAGGTAGCAGCATTAATACTTCTGAAATGATATTGAGCATATATTGCTATAGGAAGCAATTCTCAAGAAGATGGTGACGAAAACCTTATTAATCTGCTTTTTGATACAAATCACGATCGAAACCCAGAGCATCAGGGTTGGGTAAACTATGAAGATCCATTAGAATTCAGAGTAAACGATACTTCCACAAAGACGGACTCTACTGGTAAATCTTGTGTTGAAGGAGAAATCTCATGCCTATTATCCTAGGACTCCCTAACCAAAACTCAGTTACTATGGAAGACATTCCTATTGAAGAGAGTAAATTGAAATTATTCTCAACTTCTCTCAACTGAAACAGTAGAAATGGATAGCAGGTATGGAGGACCTCGGATCGAGATTACAACCGAAAGAGGTAAGCTCGCTGTTGAATTCAGGTTCGTAAAGTTGTTATTAGTGAGCCAAGCGACGATCAATGCGCTGCAGGCGAAAATACAAAAGGTGGTAAGCGAGGAAAAGATCCAGTTGAGGTATAAGCCGTTGAAGGAGATCAAGAAGTCTCTGAGTAAGATTCAGTCGCAGTGGTTCCAGCAGAATCATCCGAAACCTGTGAGCAAATTCTGAGTTGAAGGGTTGAGTTTTAACTATAATCCATCCCAAAACACTTACTAAAAAGGTTGCGAAACCATTTTAATCGGAATAAAATTTGGTTATTACTGGAGGAGAGCGAATCTATGAAAATGTTTCTAAGATTTGCAATGATTTATTGAATTAATATATATAAGCTGTTTGTAAGAGCTTATTGGGTTAGGATATGTCAATACTACGTGTGAAAAAATTCAAAAAGAAAATTTTTGTTCTGTTTTCACTAAGAGAGAGATAGCGAAATCAATTTCTAATCTTTGTTTCAATAGATTAATAGTATCCATATGAGCTGAGTGTGTCAAATAACTTTATTCACTCAATTCTAGAGCTATTTATCTGATAAACTATCATTTCGTTGAATATTCTTTCATAAAGGAGCCGTATTATCTTCTCCCTCTCTCTCTACATCTTATATCACGAATTTTATGCAAACTTAAATAAAAATTAAATAGACTCCTCAACCAATGTTCGACGACTTCGCTGAGTCAATCGGCTCTGCCTTTGTGGTTGTAGACTATTCGGAAGTGATAAAATCAACGACCATTTGCTCATTTCTCTCATTCTTCGGTTTTATACTTATAATGAGCATTTATTGGACAACTCCGTCAGTCCGGAACAAAATCGCATTTCGCATGGTGATGAATCTCGGGATTACAAGTTTTACTATGTGCTGCGCGCGCTGGATAAGCTACAACCCTGATAAACTCGATGGATATCTCTGCTACATTTTCGGCGCGCTTAATCAATTCAGCGTGCTATCAACAATTTGCTGGTTGATCATGCTAAGAATTATCGTATATGATCTCCTCATCGCTCAGAATTACCGCGCTCTCTTTGCTGAGAAACGCAATTATTTAGTTTCATATGGGATTCCTTTGCTCTTCACATTGATGCCAGCGCTCTTGGGTTTGTATGGATCCGACGGAATCACCTGCTGGATTTCCACAAAAACTAATCAACTAGGGACTTTAATCTTTTATCACGGACCTGTTTTTCTAGCCTTTGGAGGTTATACGTATCTTTTCTTACAGCTTTTTAAAAAAAGAAGGCAAATTGGAAATATGAATGAAAAAGATAAGAAACTGATACTGCAGTTCAGATTTTATTCAATCCCGTTATTTTTAATGATGCTGGTGTCATGCGTTCATCAAATTTACTTTATAATATACCCTCAAGGATCTGCGAGCTGGGTTTGGATTATGGTGAGTGTGGTTTATCAGTCTCAAACGTTTATGATAGCGGTTATATTTGTGTTAAACCCAAGTGTTCGATCGAAAGTGAGAAAGAATATTCGGAACGGTTGCTGCTGGAGGAAAGAAAAGAGTGACAAAGTGTACTATTTTTCGATCGATAGTGATTCTCGTGGATCTGGTACTTTGGGAACTAGCTTCGGGACGAGTCTGGGGAGCAGCATGGGAACGAGCGGTTTCAAAAACCAGTTGAAAATCCGTGTAGAGAATAATGATTTGCTTTAGAGAATAATTTCCGCATTCATTAATTTTCAAAATTTTTCCACACTAGTCTGCTTGTTAAAGAGTACCATTTATTGTGATGTTTATAAGTTGTTTGGGTGAATTTCATTTAAAATACCTGACAACTCTCAGGAAACAGCTTATTGAAATGGCAGTACTTGCTGATAAACGGCGGAAAAACATCAAAAAGCAGTTGTATAACTTTGATTAATTTTAATACAAAATGCGCATTCTCATTTTCCTAAGATGTCAATGACGCTTCATGGCGAAGTAGATAAAACATTATTAAAGCAAATCAATCGATTAAATATTTTCTGTTGTGATGACCTTGCTCTGATTCATCAACTTTTAGAGCCAATTGATTCGAACCGCTTTTAAAGTATCTGGTTTAGGACTTAATATATTAAATGCCCACGATACAATAATAATTTATTTATTATTTTCAAAATTGAAAGATGGAAACCGGTCAAACCACTGATAAATCAGATTATCTTCCTCCCAAGCTTAGATCGAGCTATTCAGAATTGACTCTGATCTCAGAAGCATCTTTCTATTACCTTTACGAAGGCAAGTCCAAATATTCTCATCCTTCATGTCATACAATTCGAGCTCTCAATTTCAACTCTAAGTTTGTGAAAGACAATCATGATGTTGCTGCTTCATTGTTCATTAAGGAACTGCTTCGTCTTGTTTCGATTGATCCAACAAATATCCTCATAAATTCCTTCGAGATCAGCGATGGAGGTCAGAAAATGGCATTTGCATCGCTATCATATGCCCCTCTTAGCACCGAAATTCCGCACGAGGAGTCATCCAAAGTCGAAGAAGAAACTAAGGAAAATTATGTTGTCAATCCGTCAGGGTTTGCCAATATTCAGTGCGTCACAGACATGATTTCGGACGTGGTTTCAGACATAGACTTCCTATCAAATGAATTGAAAATCAAAGACTGCAGCGCACTACTCACTCCTCAGAACATCTACAGATTCAAAGAAAGTGGCACTTTCCTCCTGGGAGACTGGTCACCTTCCGCTATGAACCAGAATCAGGTGGCACAAGGAACAGGAACAAACATTAGGCGCCCAGCATCTCTCCCTTTGGCATTTAAAGAAATTTTTTCTTTTGGTTTGAGCGTCTTAGAGCTGAACGGAGTCGAACCTGAGCAAATAGGTAAGCTGAGAGAAATGGAGGCAAAAAAGGATTTAATGCTTGATATCACACTGAAAGAACTACTCTCTGGTAAAGAGCTTGGAGGCATTTCGAAAGAATTGAAAGAGCTTCTGGAAAGAATGCTAAGTACAGATGTTTACATAAGAAGAACGATCGATGAGTTTATTGACAATACCCGAAGAAGAAGGAACGGCGCTGATGATGGTATGGATATGAAGTTTGAAGGGTACACCTTTACGCCTGAAGAACTTGACTTTCTTGTTCGAAAAGTAATGAACTTGTGGGTTCCTCTGAGAACGCTTAACCTTAAAGGAACGAAGTTCTCTAGCAAGGCAATAACGGCACTCGGCAAGAACAATACTTGGACGAACCTTAAATCATTGAATCTATCCTCTACTAATATCGGTCCGGAAGGAGGTGCACCATTAGGCCAAAATAATGCGTGGACAAACCTTGAAATACTAGATTTGTCTTGCAATAATTTCGGAGACCAAGGAGTAACGGCGCTAAGCAAAAACAATAGTTGGACGAAGCTTGTATCATTAAATCTATCCAATAATAATGTTGGATCAGAGGGAGCTAAAGCATTAAGCAAGAACTCATCGTGGAAGAACCTTACTCTCCTGAATTTGTATAACAATAGGATCGAAGCAGAAGGAGCGACAGCATTGGGTGAAAACCAGTCTTGGACAAACTTAAAAACATTGGATATATCCTGGAATAAGATTGGTTCAAACGGAGCAGAAGGACTAAGCAAAAATTATTCATGGAAGCACCTTGAGACATTGAGTTTGCATAATAATAAGATTGGTCCGGAAGGAGTAGCCGCTTTAAGTGAAAATAGCATATGGAAGTGCCTGAAGACGCTGAACCTGCACAATAATAAGATAGGCCCTGAAGGAGCGAAAGCTTTAAGCAAGAATGAGTCGTGGAAAAACTTGACTACACTAAACTTACATAATGCCAAACTTGGTCCAGAAGGCGCAGTGGCATTGAACGAAAATTGTTCATGGGAGAACTTGACAGCACTGATTTTATACAATAATCAGATCGACGCGGAGGGAGCGGTTGCACTGAGTAAGAATGGTTCATGGAACAAATTAGAAATTTTAAATTTGTATAATAATAATGCTGGAGATCAGGGAGCAGCAGCGTTAAGCAAGAATGAGTCCTGGAAGAACTTGTTGGTATTAAATTTATCGGCAAATAGTATTGGAGCAGAAGGAGCTGTAGCGTTAAGCAAGAACGGTTCATGGGCGAACCTTATAGAACTAAATTTGCAATACAATGAGATCGGCGTAGAGGGAGAAGTCGCCTTGAAGCAGCGTTGGCCGGAAATCGAATTGAATAATAATTACAAAGTTGCGAGAAATCATTAGATTTTGATTACAATTTAATATTTCTTATAGAACACAACCTCAGTCCGGCACTCCATTTACACTTTATACTCCCCTTTCTGTTGATTGATCGTTGAATACAGCTATTATAGATTCATCTAGCTGGCCAACTAGTTTGCCAATTGAAATCATAAAGAATTGTCATATTGTTGTCGTCTACTCTACTCTCCTAAAATGAAAAAAAGACAATTTAAATTGAAAGTAATCCCATTTAAAAAAATTTATACTATTATATAAATCTGCAAGAAAGCTCTGATTCTTTTCATCGATGATCAGTAATAATAGTGATAAATTTAGCATGGGAATTTCCATATATAGTAGTTAATGAGAGATGAATCGAATATGAAAAGCCTCGTTGAGCGCTCACAGTTGATTATAGTATTTATTATTTACCTCACTGCAATATAAAACCTCTATTAATGAGTGCAGTATCAAATTAAAAAAGCCATTTCCAGGTAATTAAGGTCGTTTTGGTGATGGTGAGCCTTCAGCGGGGTTTTCGATCAAGGGGCACGGAGTGTCAGGAAGCACCTGATTATTTTGTACTTCGGTTGCAGATTTTGCAGTAGCCTCAGCTTCTGCATCTGCTTTTGCTTTTTCATGAGCGTTCTTGTCGTGCTCAGAGCGAACGAGCTTCTGTTTTACGAAGAAAGAGCAAATGACTCCCAATATGCAGAAGGCAGCTAGGAAGATCATCGTATACACAACACCCATCTTCTTGTCTGCGTTATCCATGATAGGGCCAACAATAAAAGTCTATTTAAGTAGATGTTAAAGAATTTGCCATTAGAATAATTATTTACCATAGCTGGGCAGAAGATTTGAATAACGCTTGATCTTATTCCTCCAGTCGTAGCTTCTCCCACTGGGAAGGTGATTTCGCAAGCAAGCTCAAGAGCAAGCGATCCTGAAGGACTCAACACGAAGATCAAGCAGGCCATTGCGATAGCAAGAACTACGAAATTGCTCATGAAGAGTGATCCAGTGAACAGGCCGTAGAAAAACAACGTGAGGACACTCGATAAGACGAGTCCTAACTTGAATTTCTTGGTTTTGGCAACTAAAAAGCCCAGAACCAAAGCACCCACTACACTTGCGACGTTAAGCACAGTACCAAGCATAGCGGCTTGAACCTAAATTTTGAAAGTTAATTATAAGTGAAAATGAGAAATGTTTTACCTGTGTGTAACCGAAGGGCTGGATGAGACTCTGCATGACTGTAGCTAAGGTGTTGATAGCACCAAGGACGCATCCTTGTTGGGCTAAGAGCCATAGGAAGCTTTTATTTCTGACTAATAGCTTCATACCGGCCTTGAATGGCTCTCTTTTTATCGTGGCACTTGGGCTTGGGGGTGTTGGTGGCTTTTCACGGAAGAAAATCAATGGAACACACAGAGCTGTGGCGACGATCGCTTCGATCAGGCAAAGCCTAATGAAGAGTGGCCTTGCGATTTCAGGAGAAGATTCTTCTCCAAGGAAGTATCCTGGGAGCAACAATCCTACAGATCCTCCGACAACGCTAGTAAGTACAAGGAAGATCGTGAACATTGTTCTTTCCTTGGGTGCGGTCCAAGTGGCAGAAATCTTTTGAGGGCAATTCATGATCAAAGGCCCACCCAAAGCGGCCAAGACCTGCCCGAGCATGACAAAGCCAAAGCTTGATGTGGCGAATATTCTGACCCAAGCTCCAAGTAGGGTCAAGGCGGTTCCGATCCATAATCCTATCTTAACTCCGAATGTGTCGAGGATGTAGTTTCCTGGAATGGTAGCAGGTACGAAGAGAATCATACCAACTAAATTCGCAAGATTGACCATGGATAATGAAACACCATACATCTCTTGAAGGTTTGTGATAATCGGAACGGTGGTTCCTCCCGTAATAGCTGAAGCATTAGAAATACACGCGTATAAGAGCATAATAACCCATCGATATTTATATGTTCGATATTTTGGTTGACTGAGTGGTACGTCAATAGCAGTGGTAGAACTCGCGCCCAAGTTGCCGAGAGCGGTTGTCGAACTCACACCTAAGTTGAGGGCGCCAGAGCTCGTTTTCAATTTATTGTCAGACTCAAGTTCGATACTCTTTACTGCTGGCTTTTCTTCGATTAATTTATCAGTGCTTCCCACTGCATTTTCAGAATTTGCGAGATTTCCAATACTTCCTACGAATCCGATACTTCCGACGTTTCCAAGGCTTTCAACGTTTCCGTTACTACCGACATTTCCATTGCTGCCGGGGTTAGAACCGAGAACTGTGCTTCCTACAGAGCCTGCGCTTCCGGCTTGTTGGTCTCCTTCTTTAATGTCTTTGGCGTTAAGGTTGGCTTCTTTGAAGTCTTTAGTGTCAAGTACAATGCTCATCTCTCAATTTTTCTAAAAGTAAATATCAAATTTTCCCGTTTTTTTCATTTATAGTTGAAGTTGATTGCAATATGCAACGCTCAATAAGTCTTCTTTTTCGATTTTTTTAACAAAATGCATCTTTTTGTAGCGAGACTTTTAAAAAGTCCGTTTTTGAACTGGCTGGTCGGGCAAAATGCATTCGAAGAGTTTTTAAGATGAATGAAGTTGTTGTTCAAGAAGAGCAGTGCCAGGTCGTCTTTTTCGAACCTCGTTCAGTTTTGTTCAGTAAAATCCTGTTCATCAAAATCAACGCTTGATTTTTATTGATTTAAATATCGTTGCAGTAATTCGCAAAAGAACTTATCGTATCTAAGCTCATTTTTATCTTTTCAAACTTGCTAGACCAGTAAAGTGTGTCTCAACATAGAACTAATGAAACTGTAATTAATATCTCAGAATCCTCTCACTCATTTTGATAGAATTGGGAAGCTTGTGAGTAGAGTTTTTTTTTCCGCATGATTTTCCTTTTTCAGGAACAAACATCTTTTTGCTTTATGCCTATCCTACCAGCAGGAGAAGGACCCAATTGATTTTTTGTGCTGTGGAAGTCCATAAGGGCCATTGCTTCAGTGTTGTTGCAAACAAGGCATTGGAATTTCATGGCGCTTGCCTTAGAAACGAAATATTCTTGTGGTAGAGAGAATGAGGCGTTGGAGTGCTTTGTCCTGATTCTCCTGAAACGTGAAATGCAGTTAATTTATACTGAGGCGAGTCGATCAGTACGAAAAGTGGGGTCATAGTCTCATAACTGAAAAGAAAAAACTTTACGTCTCTGTATTAAGGTGATTGCAACTTAGCACAGTTGTGCTAATTTCTAATATGAGAATAAAGGAAAGCTTGAAGGCAATCTTTCTTATATTGATAGACAGTTTATTAAGTTCTGGACATTTTACTTCCCATCCAATATTGTAATTTCAAGAACAATATTATATCTTAATGTCTTAGGTATGGTTGAGATGAGTTAAAATACATCTTGTATATGTATTTATCTGAAGCAATTCTGCTTCCTTTTTGTTGAAGGAAGGGAAAAACATCCGTCGAGACAGTAATTTTATACACAGGTAATAAACCTTGATAAATTTATTTATTCGGCGTCGGTGAAGTTTTTCAAAGGAAAAAAAGCAGCTGCGTCATTTTCTTTTTTATTTCCGGTTTGAATACTAAGATCCAACTGAGAAAGTCCCACTGTAGCGGCAATACCATGTGAATCAATTTTTTTTGGGAATGATTATTGTTGGGTAGATAGTCTAAATTAAAAAGTTGCATTCAGGAGAGTTGCATGCTCTTGTTTCCTAGATGGAGTTTTGAACAGACGTTTGTGATTACTGCGTACATTCTTATTAAAGATTAGGACCGACTGTGATCAATTAAAAAAAATAGAGCGAGACAGATTACATGATATCCCATGAAATTAAAGGCTGAGCGCTGTAATGAACGACCTCAGGGATTTCGTTTTTGTAATAAAATACAAATGTCCAAATTTCTCGAGGGTAATTAGAAACGAAGCAAAATTAAACTGAATTAAGAAATTTGAAGAGATTTTTTAATATTTAATATCCAAGTGTTAAATGCAACGTTGAATAATATCAATTGATTAAGCTCATTGTGATTTCGATGTGTCAAACCTTGTAGAGAGCTCACAAAGCCTTTATTCAAAGTATCGGTTCTTGTTTCTTGTTCATTATCAATGGTAAATGTTTAATGTGTTTGATTATTAGCACAATCATGCGAAAATATTTGCTTAAAGGCAAGTCATAGTATTCGAGCTAAAACTGAATAAATAACCCCATTCAGAGTAGTACATAGTGCGAGGATTTACGATTTCACTGAAATCGTCAGAATCCAACAAGCCTTAAATATGTTGTGCTTCGCCATAAAAATGAAAAATGGTAATACTGAAAACTCAGATTCGGAATACTGAATCGTTAATTGTGAATTGAACCTTATCCTCAGAAAACAATGCAAACTCATAATGAATAACATTGAGTTAATCGAATGATATCGAACTCAAAGGAAAATATTCACAGGAATATCTATAGTAAAATTTATTAATTATTAGCAATCACCATGGGGACGTTTTCGGTAGCGGGGTGTATCGAGTTAGCCCTTGTGATGTTGCTTCTGTTTTCGTCATGTTTAGAACGCACAAGATCCTCAGGCATGACAATAGAAGCAATTACAGCCAATACCAAGCTGCCAATGAGTATCGATATCGAGATGATAGTCCCTTTCTTTTGATCCTCCATTGTCATGATGCCATCAATAATAAATATCTAGAGAAAACTTAGTCGAAATTAAAATGATGACTGAGGGTACCTGAGCAGCGCCAATGACTTGACTCATAGCAATGAGCAATCCACCTGAATTAGCTTCTCCTACTGGAAAAGTGGCTTCTGCGGCGAATTCAAGTCCCAAAGGCAAAAGGGCTGTCAGAAAGAAGCCCATAAAACCTATTAGCACAGACACCCCCACCATACTTTGAGTATAGAGCACCCCAATCAACGCTGCAAAAGAGATTATTCCTGCAAGATTGCAAGCACCGACTGCTACTTTATATTTCTTTGTTTTCTCAGCAAAAATACCCAAAGCGACTGACCCGGCCAAGCCTAACATGATCATAATAATGCCCAGATCTGCAGCGTTGACCTCCGAGAGACCAAAAGGGTGCACGACACTCTCTATGACAGTTCCAATAGCATTGAGAGTTCCGAAGCCAACTCCTATCACAACAATTAGCCAGAGGAAGCTTTTATTCTTCATAAGAGACTTGACTCCCTGAATAAAATTCTCACGAGATACTTCAGCAGAAGAGCTGGGTGGCGTTGGGGGTCTCTCTCGGAAGAAGATGAACAACGGTGCGCATAAAGCCGTGGCTAAGATTGCCTCGATGAGCATGAGTCTCAGAAACTGCGCTTTTCCCTGTTCAACAGACGATACTGACCCGACGATTAACCCAGGTAGGTAGTACCCGATAGCGGTCCCTAGAGCAGCTGGTGTTGTCAGTATTGCCGTAAAGGTTGCTCTCTGGGAGTCATATTAGAAAGGCACATAAAAGAACTCGATTATACCTTCTGTGGAGCGACCCAATAGGCAGAAATTTTTTGTGGGCAGTTAAAGATCATTGGTAAACCCAATGCAGCTATTGCTTGGCCAAGCAAGACGTAAGAAAAGCTTGCCCCAGCAAGCATTCTGATCCAGACTCCGACCAGAGTCAATGCTGTTCCTACATACAGCTACGAGAAAATGATAAGAATATAGCTCATTAGAAATGGGATTACTCCTGCCTTGATTCCAAACACGTCGAGTATATAGTTTCCTGGGATGGTGGCAGGCAAATATAAAAACATCGGCAGCGAATTCGTGAGATTAACCATGAATTGAGAAACTCCGTATATCTGATAAGGAAAGATAATTGGCTTTATATCGGCGGGTTCTGATATTTGAGATTACTTTTTGAAGGTTGCTTACAATAGGGGCACATGCGACCCATAGAATCTGGTTTCCAATTGAGATTCCACAATATAGAGCCATTATTACAAACCTATAAATAAAAAGTGTAAAAAATGTGAAGTAATAATACAAGATATACCGATATGGGTATTCACGATATTGAGTTTCACAGACTGACCCTTTAACTGAGCCTTCGTCTGACGTTTGTACTTTGGCTCCTTTTTCAATGTCACTGGTGCTCATATTCGTTATTGCTAAATGAAAATGTAATTAGTGTTGGCAGATTCTTCTATTTAACTTATCAATTCATACTACTGGAATTTACCGACGGTTTTTTTTTTATTTTTATTTTTTTAAGGCAATGATCAAGAAAGTCCTATCTCCCAGTCAGAAAATAATGTAATCACAATACATGCTCATGGATACTGGAAATAAGATTTTCATGTGTCATTTAGATAAGTGTTGAGTCATTTCACCTATCTTTCCATGTTAGAGCTGCGTCCTTATTTTTCGCTTGCATTGAAAATACGAATGGTATATGATGATCTTGGGAGGAATTTGCTTCTCTTTTTCTACAGACGTTTTATCTTCAGCGCTACAGCAATCTCTCGATCAGTACTTGCGTTATTATTTATGATTTCTTTAATTTTTCAGGCAAGGGAAACTGACATTTGCTGAAACTATAAGTTCTACCATAAAAATTCTGCCTTCTCAAAATTTGTGAAAGCGCCTTCCAAACATCACATTTCCTGTTTGGGTGGAGAAGGAGAAACGGGTTTCATTGAAATCAACGGATTGCATCATCATTGTGGATTATTTGAGGGAATAACTCGTAAAATATTTCAAAGCAAATATCTTGCCACTTGAATTGTATACTTGGAAATAATTTGATTTCATACTGGAATTCGCAACCATAATGACCAAAACACAATAAATCGGAGGAATTAGACATGAACGGAGACATCAAGCAGGCGAAGCCTTTTTAGCTTGACCTTTTCAATTACATGGAAAAATGATAGACAAATGTTGTTTGTTTACGGAATACGATGCAAGTATTCGAAATTCTTTTCATGAAATTTATTCTAAAATTGTGGAATGTCTGAATCATTGGTAAGTAGTGGTCCTGCTACCATAAATTTTTCAAGGGTAAATTCGAAGAGAGATTCGAATATAAAAAAATATTTCAATAATCCAGTAGGAAAAAACAGTACTGTCTTAACTGAAATATTTTCTATCAATTGCAAAGGGAATACTTGCTTTAACATATAAAAAAATAATGAGTAACTTAGCAGAACTCCAATTCTGAATTAATAACACTTACAATGCTTTTGTAATGGGAAAAATCTTATCTACACCGA
>ENA-UOUE01001672-UOUE01001672.1-compost-metagenome-genome-assembly--contig:-NODE-1672-length-12998-cov-16.427366_pt1 | contig 12998 bp, 10 predicted proteins | sample MGYA00238146_ERZ747223 | MGnify/ENA primary metagenome ERZ747223 (study PRJEB28781, sample SAMN06268865) | compost metagenome | isolation source: single cell | place: USA: California, Emeryville, Joint... | reverse complement strand
AAACCAAGGCGGCTTAAATAGACGATAATGAGGTTCATGTGAAACAAACGACTAGGTTCATGTGAAACTAACGATTAGGTTCATGTGAATTAAAAAAAATTAAAACGGCAGATAATTTTGCATGATTCATGACCGTTATCGGATTTAATCGAATGCCAGCAGACTCATTTAGACATCAGTTTCCCCAAACTTCTACAGAGAGAGAGGGCCTGATCACGACTTGACTAAGCAAGTTCTCCATCCATGTTAAAGAACCGTTTGGATTTTGTGTGTTTTCTTCTTTTCAATATTTGACTTCTCATTAGATTATATTCCTTTTCTGATGACTTTTTGATTATTAATGACAAAAATGAATTACGCACTCTATTCAATTCGATTAGTCTACTAAAAAAGTTGTTGCTGCGGTTTGACTCATTTTTCAAAAGTATTGGGCTAAATCATCATTGGCGTCTATGTCACAATTAGTCGTTAAACAATTACTATGGACTCTAAAATCACAAAAGAAATATAAGTAAGCTCTATTGATCATTACTTCTGCAAAATTTTGTTATATTCCTATTTCTAAGTCCAATAGATGCAAAATGATTCATCATATTAGCTCAACATAATGTAACTCAATGATAATGAGACTAGATAGAGAACATTTGCACACGAATTAGTGGAGATTGCACAAATTGGCCATTTTTTGCTCATTATTCTGCATCTATTATGTAATCCGGTTCACCTTCCTAGGCTTTTCTTGCTCTTTCCCTAGAGAAAACTAGTGAGATTCGAGTCTTCTCTTTAATCATGTCGAAGCCGTTTGTTTCTCATTTAAAACAAGAAACGACGAGGGAAGGAACAAATTTATGCAATATTCATTCATGAGAAGTTGAGTACGACCGCATTTTGGGTCAATAGAAGGTACAATTAATATAATGAGAAGAAGCCTTAATTTTATTCTGGCGGCTGTTTTCCAATAAAATTGATAACTGTTTTGATTGATGCAAATTCGAGACCGTTTTTATTTATTTTTTTAAATAGATTTAATTCACATGAGCATAGTCGTTGCGTTCACATGAACCTAACCGTTGTGTTCGCATGAACCTAGTCGTTGCGTTCACATGAACCTATAGTCGTTGCGTTCACATGAACCAAGTTCGACTATTTAAGCTAAGCTAGCTTGCTCATAATAATTACGAATAATTACCCTGTTAAGCAAACAATCACATACATTCAAATAGAACACATGAGAACCTTAACAACAATTGCAATTTTGGCAGCTCTCTGCATGGTCGTCTCTGCAGATACTATTACCTGTGACTGCGCTAACTTGGCCAAGAGCAAGGCTACTATCAAGGCACTTAAATCCGACAATTTACAAATTTCCTCAATCAATCTTTCCACCACCTACATCCCAGCCGCCATCCGTACTGGCTGTGCAAGCACCGGCGCCTTGGGTAAGCATACTAGTTGTATAATTAATGCTGATTTTGACCATCTTAGCTGAACTTACCTCAGAATCTGAAGCCCAAAAATCTACCAGAGGTTCTACTTCAAAAAAAACTAAACTTACTGAAAAAGACGTCTTGGACGCTCTTGTTTTTGATACTGTCTGCGTCCACAATTTGGCCACTCAAAATCTGGCCGCTAAAGACACTAAAAAGTATTGCAAGAATGCATTGAATGCTTACTTCAAGGGAGCCTCTTTCCCAACAAAGAACAAGAAGGATGATAATAAAGCTAGAGACAACTATTTGAAAGCCGCTGAAGATTTCTATGGTGAAGTTTCCAAGGTTTTGAAATGCAAGAACTAAGTGAATGAATGATACTTTACAGCCAAAACGAAGCAACTACACATTCCATTCATAACGAAACACACAGATTTAAGGTTATTAGCTCTGTGTCTTGATTTTTCGTTGCTTCTTACCTACATACCTTCCTATCAATTCACTTCACTTCATTTCATAAAAGTTGTTGTTAGTATTTCTTCTGTCTTGCATTTTACCATTACAAATGTTATTATCGACAAGACCGAGATATGTTCTTCCAAACTTTTCTTTCTTTAAAATTAGAAATAAATTAGGGTTGAAAAATAAAAAACCGTTCATCAAAGGGTAATGGTACACACTCTAAATATCGAAGTTAGAAAAATGGCATTTTGCTGAAGATTCAATCACCTTTTTAATCAAGACTCAGCATCTCATTGGTATTTGGAAAAAATATACGAGTGCATTCTATAATGAGTAGCAAGTAGTAAAAGCACTTTTCATCAAAATTTGCTTCGAACTTCAGCTTCCTCCCATGAATCAAAGCCATAGCGCAGTTTGGTAAGTATCCTCAATATGAGCAAAAAAATAATTAGTTTTAACAGAATAATTAGCTGTGATAAAACATCATCTTGATGTTCCTCTAGACTGAGAATTTATAAATATGAAAAGTAAGTCTAATAATGTTTGGAAATGTACTACCACCCTCTTTCAATAGGTCTTTATTTAATATATACCTTTGTGGAGATATAAAGTAACAATTGATCCTGATCATAGTTATAATTACATTTCTTTTTAATTAGTTTATTAATTACGTATTGATGGATAAACATAATTAGAACCATCACTCCTCGAAGGAAAAAATGATGGATTACTTTCAAGATTGATAGTAGAGCCCAGGATAACACTCGATCATCCTTCAGCAGTTTTTATACCCCAAACAACAATAATGTAAATGTAACACGTATATGCATGCAATTTAGATACAAAAGTATAAAGAAGCGAACCAAAAAATCGTTAGCTGCAAAATACGCACTACTCATTAGCACTCTTGTAATATTGCAGAGCCGCACTCATTGCTTTTAAGTTGTCAACGTCACTTTTCCCCTTTAAGGTTTCTCCCTTCTGCCAATAGCGCCAAATCTTAGGATGAATTATCTTTCTGATGTTTTTTATATTGCTTCTGTCCTTTAAATCTTCATATTTTTTGGGATCAATTCCAAGTTTGTCCCGAGCTACATTCCATTTTGCAATCTCCTTCACCGTAAGCCAGCCCCCCGGAGGCGGAGAGAGGCTCTTCTTTTCAACTTTTTTGGTGAGAGTTTCTGGGCTTGCAGAAATCTGCTTTTCAGGCGTATCAATAGCTGTTTTATCCTCTTCTTTACTCACTGAGACTATAGGATTGAGCTTGATTGGAGGATGTTCTGAAGTAAAATCGGTTTGTATTGAAACTTCGATCGTCGAACGTTGAATAGGAGAAAGCTTTTTCGGTTTTCTGTTCTCGAGAGACGCATCGGCGCTTTCGTTGGTCTCGCCCATAAATACATTGTTTTTGAACAACCCCTTTTTTAAGGGTTTTCCTGGAACAGAAAGCTCTCCTTCTCCGTTCTGAGCGCCTCTCTCCCACTCACCGTTGTAAGCGCTGCCATCTGCCCATGTCATCTCACCATAGCCATGCCTAAGATCCTCATGGAAGTTACCTTTGTAAATGTTGCCTGAGGCCCACGTATAGACACCATATCCCCATTTTTTATCATTTACCCAATCTCCTTCATACTTATCAGCGTTGTTAGGCCCTTTCATCCAAGTTCCTTTTCCATATCGCAGACCATTCTTAAAAAATCCCTTGTACTGACATCCGTTCGCCCAGATATACTCACCATATCCGTCGGGCTTACCATTGATGTAGTTCCCAACATAGAAATCTCCATTGGTAAATCGTTCAGTTCCTTGTCCATGCTTCAAGCAATTCTTGAATTCACCTTCATAGCGGTCGCCTAATGTAAAATAAGTCGCTAAAAATTTTTTCCATGAGCTGGGTACCATTTGCACTGACGTGCAATCCATGTCCTTCTGCTTTTCCGTACTTCCATTCTCCGGTATAAGACTCTCCATCTGCACCATGCCACACACCAGAACCATGCTTTAGTCCGTTGCTCCATTCGCCTTCGTACACATCGCCGTTGTTCCAAGTAAACGTTCCTTTGCCTTCGGGTTTTCCGTTCACGTAATACCCGTCGTATTGGTTCCCATTGGGACAAATCTCCATTCCTTTGCCATGTTTGACCTCGTTTTCCCATTCACCTTCATAAATTCGCCCATTTGAATACACTAGAAACCCTGTCAATGTACTTTAGACTCAGATTAATTGCAAATAAGTATTGCTACCTTTCCCATGGCGTTTTCCATTGACAACTTGACCAAAGTACAACCCATATTTATACTTTTTGATCTTAGTGTTCTCATACGAGCAAAGCTCTTCCATATTGATATATTTTGAGCGCGGTTTGTATTCTTGAACAGCTGTATTCACGTCTTTGGGAGATTTGAGTTCTGAAATGATATTTTGGACGTCAGGTGGCGGTGTTAAAGGTCGATTAAGCATTAGATCATTGGTGGGATGAGATTGGTAAAAATCATTTGCTGAATTGTGTTGTAAACGACCGAAGCCTGCTTGCTGGTTGAAGAAATTAGAGTTATCGATAGAGGCTTTGAGATCTATTGATTCTTTATTCACATTTCTTGACCTATTTAGAGAATACGGTTCAAAGAATTACAACAATTAAAAAGAAAGAGTAAATTAGTTGACAGAAATGGCAAGTGTTGTTACCGTCTAATATTCTCTTGGTCATAGAGAGTTTTTGTGATGTTGTCGGATCTAAAATCGCTCCTAAATGGCCCTTTATCTTCGAAGTCGGGGTCAAACTGTTTCCTTATAGAATTCATCAGATTTTATTTGTGAGCAATAAAATAAATTCTTCTCAATAAATTTTTGAGTTTTAGATTAGTCCGCGTGAACAATAAGTCCTTGTGAGCTGACCTGACAGTCATACATCAGAACTATCCACGTGATATACTCAAGAGAAAATTGATTTCGCTCAATGAAAGATTTTCTCAACCCCAAACTCTTTGAAGCAGCAGGATTGCCTGGGTTTTTAGCTGTTTGTGATGGTTTCTTTAATTACACCATTCTATTTTAAAAGCCTTCTACTGCTAGTATACAGCTCAATTGCACTGCATACACCAAGTGATAATTAATACTAGGATTATATTTGTTATTTTTGTTGTATGAGTTTAACCTGCCAGTGTTTCTTCTTCTCATATTTAGAGTTAGTTTTGATTAAGATGTATAAAGCAATTTGAATAAAAATAGTCTGAACAGTCAAACTAACAAAAAAAGAGTACAAAACTGATTCAATCAGCTGAACAAGAGGGTTTTAGAAAATTCAACTGGTTTTCGAATAAACGATCATCTGACTGAATCTGAACTTACTTTACATCCTTAATTAGAAATTTCCATTAAACACGAATAAAACTCACTGAGAAGCAGATGGAATACTACAGTCTGGATACAGCACAGCACAACCAACAAAAAACATGGCAGATCACATCCATCTCACTCGCGGCTGTTATAGCGCTCTTGTCTCTTGAACTCTTTTACTTGCTTTCGAAACTATCAGATCTGGATATTGTGCATCTCGGCCTTGGGATTTCTCAGGTTCAAAAAATCCTATGGGAAAGTCCTAATCTTGATAACTTAGGCATCAAGTCTCCTGATTTTTCAGGTTATTATTGCAGTTGCTGCCTGGAAGCGTCTGAAAACTCCACTACTTGGAATCTCAATAATGTAATCAGATAAAAGTCGCTCTCATCTTACCAATTTCAAATAGTTCGCTTGTGTTTAACATCGGATATTTTATATTTTATCTCCTGCTCGAGCTTTCTTCAATCTTTCAGATCTATCAAGGTAAAGATTTTACGAATGCTATCAAATCGCAAATATTTCTAGGGAATACCTCTTTACAACCCGCTCACCCTATCTGGTGGTACGAAATCGAGAAATTTTTCTCAATAAGCTTGGTTGTGCAAGAAATTCTGGCAATTATCTGTTGCTTCGTTAACCTTAAGTTCAGATCTCTCATCCCTGACATAACAGAGCCGGAATTACTTTCTTCACATTCAAGTATAACAGGATTTTCTTATCGATTTTTATCCATAATCGCTTAGGAACCGAGCCTGTAGCTGTCGGGCTAATGACAGAAGCTGGAACTCCAAAACAAGATGTCTCTAGCAAAATTATATTTGTCGAAAATAGTGAACCAAGTAAGTAATCATGCAGTCACCCCAGTGGTTTATGATGATTTAATAGGCGATGGCTTTTCGTCAAAATTATATACATATGCAGTTGCGAAAGAAGAGTCATACCCAGAAAAATCATATGGCAACCATCAAGCGACCTCTTATATGCAAGATGCGTCGAAAATACGAAGCGCAAAAGCGAAACTGGACTTCGATTCTGTTGATATGGCATCTTTGGAGTCTCGATGAAGCATTAGTCCTAATTAAGTAAATTATTCCGTAAGCAAAGCCAGCGTCTATGAGTTGGAGTTTAACACTTTTGAATGACCTTATATATGTGTCTAGATTTTATTCGTGATGTTCAGATGAGTATTATTGAAGTGCGTTTATCATTGCACACGAATTATTGTAAAATGGGTTTGTTTCTTTCATTTTATCAGTACTGATCCACCAATCCCAGTGAGAAGCAGATTCATACACGAGGTGACAGGTGATATTTCATGATTTAGGTGCATTATTATGTCGCTTAAATCCACGAGGAATATAAAGTTACTCTCGTTGTTTCTAGAATTACTAAACAAATTTATTCTGCAACATTGTGGAGTAGAAACAATTATTAAACCAGATACATGTAATTCAAGATATGAATGAAATTATCTCTTAAAAAAAAGCTGTGGTTGCTGTAAATAGCTCGGATTCAAAAAATATTCATCATTAACTTAGCCCTATGTAAATAATTTATTGAAAATGGTTAAATTTGTTGCTGTGTTATGATGCTTCTTGAGTATCTCAAGAGTCCTTGTTGCCTGTTTCTGAGTTTAGCGAAGTGACCGGTACTGCAACGAACTGAGGTTTGCCGTTTTCAAATTTCAAGATATATCTAAATCCGCTTGAGTCCATCATGCCAGAAGAATCGATATTCTCGCTTTTAGACGTTCTTGGACTTCGTTCAATTGTTGAATGGCTGATTGGTTCGTAGATAGATTCGATCAGTTTCACGTCATGAATTGATTTGAAAGACTCTTGAACATTTTCTTTTCCGGCTTCTTCATGTGTTTGTTGAGCATTATGTGTTTTATTATCAATAATAGATGCTTCAAGCAAAGATCTTTTAGATGATTCCACAGGCTCTTCTTGCGTCTGAGGTTGTACCTTAAGTAAATTATTAACCAGCTCAGTAAATTTTTTGTTGAAGTAGTCCAAGAGCTGAGCACCAGCACAATTAATTTCGATCTTTCCAGGCACTTTCTGAATGTTCGAACGATTTGAGATGACTTGACCCAGTCGTTCGAGTACTTCTGATTTGCTGAGCATCTCATCAAAAATACATTGAATATCTAGTCAGAATAGTCATGATTGCATAATCCAATGGTAATATTTCATACCCTCAAAATTCATTTGAACACAATCTTTCTCCTCAGATTGCATCTGACTATTGCTACAATCGCTTAAATCCGCTTGCTTTGACTTTGCAATTTGGCTGTCTTTCAGAGAAGGTGTTCGATCTTTTTCTTTTTTAGAGGCCAAGGTTAATTTCTGTATAAAACGTTACATATTACCTGTACATTGCATGGAAAGCTTGAGCATTTGACTATTTTCATATAATCTGATAGCCTCGAATAAATCATTTTCATCTTTGACAGTAATATCGTCACCTTCAGCGTCCTTGTAAGAAAATTCAGTTAGAGGAGGTGTAAACTTGGCAAGGTACTTTATAAGATAGCTTTATTTGCTCATTATCCGAAATGCGGAATGATTTCTCAAGTATTGTCATTAGATCAGCCCATTTCAACTCCTCAGGGCGTATTTGAATCTTTTTGATCGAATTTTTGAACTGTACTTTGAAGAAAAGCATGGCGACCCTCTAGATTGATAGTAATGGTAAGTGATTCTTTGTAATTAATGATATTTTCGTGCCTTTGAATTTAATTGTAGTACTAAGCTTCTTTTTTTCATTTTGTTGAATCCAACAAATTTTGACCAGTAAAACTTACCTTTCGTTAAGTTTCGAAGGGTTCGATACGTTGGCTCAAGGGACTCACTATCATATGCATGAGAATCTTTCTTCCTCCTGATTAGAAAGTACTACCATCATTTGTTTGAGGCGAAACCTCAGATTTAATGGCTGAATGTCTCTGAACTGATGAAATTAAGGCTGAGTTTTAAACCTCAACAAGCAGAAAAAGATAGCTGAATAGCTTCACTGTTTCAGAAACTGATTGTGGATTATTCTTTCAATTCAGTGCGGACATTTTGATCTGAGAATAACTCTCTCTGTACTTCTCTGTATTCGATGAAGAACTTTTTTTTCGAAATGTGAAAGATATTCTTTATTCAAATCGTTAGGGATGAATCTCTTGAGTTAATCGCACTGTGGTAATAGAATATGCATTGCAAAACTTCATCAATTAGTGAATGAGATAACTAAAATGATTTAAAGTTACTGAGATGGTGTGTCTTGAAAACTTCTTGATTTTAAATAATCTCGTTTATAATTTTGAATTGATTATCTCTTAATTGTAGCTAGCGAGCTCCCGATTCCTATTGATTAAATTTATTCAACCAGAATCAATGGAAAGGTCTCTAAATACGACTGAAAGAAACCCTCAAGGCGATATGTTCGGCCCAACAATCCAGACTCAGAGAGAAGATCCAAAAAAATCAGTTTTTTTCATCAAAAAGCAATCAGAAAAGAACGATTATTGGGAAGAAGATTCTGCTCTTGGGAATGGAATCTTCTCTGGAAAACAGCTTGAGAAAGAACCAAATTCACTTCAATTGGTAAAGAAAAGACCTATGGAGCCAGCAACAAGGTCCATCCCACCTGGACTCGCAAATTATCAAGAGAATCAGAAAAATATACTCTCAGGCTCTTTGGATACAAGTTTTCCATTCTCTGAATACTCGAGTCATGACTCGATTATCAATGATCCTAATCCAAACTGCACGTTTTCATCATTGCATAACCCAAATCAACCTAATTTTAACGATGTAATATGGGATCCATTTCTTTACTGCGCCAACGAGGACTGTACCCCAAAAGTTCTTCCTTCAGCCAGCTCTTATAAGGTTATCGGTCGCTCTGAGAGGCAGCAGAAAAGCGCTGAACAATCTGCCTTGATTAACCAGCAACTCCGGCCTCAGATAAATTCTGAAAAAGCGGCTCCCACTCCTATTCCTCAAATTATTTTCCACCAATACCTCGGTCTACAATGTTTTACTCAAGAACAGCGGCTTCACACAAATGATAATCAGAAAAGAGAGCTGAATTCCACTAAAAAGGAGAACAATAGCAATTTGGTGGGGAGGTTCTCGAGTCCTTTGGAGCAGCAAGATCCATATGAACAAATCGAAATGATGCTCAAAAACATTTCGACTTCGATTTATGGCGAAACTAAGTTTCTAAATAATCTTTGTGCGCAGCTAAAAAAGCAGAAACCTACGCTAGAATGCATTCCAACAAATCAGGGAAAGCGAAAGATTTTTGTGGTCTGCATGAAAGTTGACAATCATTGCGAGTTCGGCGAAGGAAATTCAAAGCAAGATGCTAAGAATATGGCCGCAAGGAAACTATTGAGATGGATAACAGAAAATGATGCACATGCGAGAACTCAATTAAGAACTTTAATTGAAAAAGATAAATCAATCTTTCAAATAAGCAAGGTACAAAATCCGATTACCTCTGAGTTGTTTCCTGAAAGAGATGCTGTGAGAGTAAATTTTAAGAGCTAATATTGATAAACTAACTTGTAATTATAGAATTCAGCTGGTGACTACTCAAATTGCAATTCAGGGCAGGAGGTGATCGGCTTTGGATTTGACATGAAATTACGTTCTCAATCCCTAAAAGACTCAACTCGAACTTCAAATCTCAAACAAAAAAGCTCTGGAATTATGAATCCCGACGAATTCGATAGCTTAGCAATACTTAATGAGCTAAGCATCGATAATAATATCCCTATACAATGGAGGGACACAGTGAAAGATGAAGGCTACGTTTCAGAACTAATTTTTGGTGCTCTGCCGACCTTTTCTAGTTTCAGTACAAAGAAAAAAGATGTAATTTTTTCGAGAAGTTTAATTTACCTACTTCATTTAGTCCCGGAGAGCAGCTGCAACTAAATTATACTTTCATCTGATAGTCGATGATCAGCTACGAAGAAAATATCTGCGCAAGTGTGAAGGTAAATTAACTCTTTCAACGAAAGTGATTCATCATTATTTCCCAACTGCATATTAGAGAGGAAATATCAAAAAGGAATAGTCCTTCCGAGCTCTCAGGACATGAGTCTTCTCATGACCGATCATAAAGCTTCAAACTCAAACAGAGAGAAAAAGCTGCAAAATACTAATGAATCGCCTTCATTGGAGTATTGGATGTCTTCCGACATATTTTTGGAATTGAAAACTTATCTTCAGGGTATTGACTCGAAAAGCGTATCCAAAATTGCAGCATAAGTCTTCTAATAATTTTTTTTATATTGAAGCGCAAAGACGACATTGATAGACATTTGATTGAAAAATTGGAATTATTGCGCTTATCTGATGACGAGCAAACTCGTATTGAAATTTTCTGCGAATACATTGCAAAAATCATCGAAAAAGCTACTTCACAAGGAAAATTCTCTCAGATAAAGCCGAATGAAATGTCTATGAGTGGTCTAGTGAAGGAAATAAAGCTTTTCCCTCTGGGATCTTTTTCCTTAGGACATCTTCGACGAGATCACCTTATTACTGATTTTTCGCTAGTATTCGAGCCTTTGACGGAGAATAGCCCAGAAAACATAAGGCCACTGGTTCTTGAGACTCTCTTCAATTATCTGAAATCAGAAAACGAAGCAATCTCAGCAGCAGGTCTAGCAAGATATCAGTTGGATATTAGACTGGAACACCTTGAAGATAGTAACGAGAATAAATCTTGCTGTCTATTCATCAAGGATAAGAACTCTGGATTTGGGATACGAATTGTTGCAGCAAAAAAAGTCCGATTACATCCAGATTTGAAAATTCCGGCAGATTATGAGGCTATAATACAAATTGCTAGAGTACATCAACTACTGAAGAGGCACAGCGATTTGAGAGAGAATTTCAATACTTACTGCTTGCTTTTAAAATATTGGAGGTAGGGAGTCATAATTTGAGATAGTGCGTTAATGTTTAAATCTAGGCGCAAGAGCGGATTAGCTGCAGTTCTAAGGTCTGATGTTATTGATCTCATTGCTTTCGATTTCGCCTTGCGATTTCGTACTCATTCACCTGGCTTGGGGGTATTTCTTGCTATATTCAGCCTTTTCTTGATTAATTTTGATAGATCTATCACATTTTGCAGACACTCACAGACACCGAAGCAACTGTTCAATTACTCTCAAAGTACAACGATTCTCTTGCCGCAGACGTTAAAGTAACGATTTCTTTGCTAACATCACATTTATCTTTGATTTCTTGTAGAACTTGCCTGTAGAATTCATTACTATTCTTCAAAAAGCATGCAAGGATTCGCTGAAGAATTTATATGAGGGAAGATTTTCTCATGCGAATTTCTGAAAAGAGAAACTCGAAATAATAATATTTATTGAACTTTCATGAAGGATACCATCATTTATTATTACTTAGGTGTAGTACAAGGGGATCTGATTTGCCTACTTGCAAGCGTCGAGTTGCTTTTCTCCACGCTTACAATAAGAGATGTTAGATTCCTCGCTGTAGTTCATCTTGATTGATAATAAATGTATGGTTTATATAATGTTGAAGTGCTTAGTCAAAACTTCCAAAATGACAGGCTTACCTGATTGCATCTTTTTCTTAGGAAAAAAGGAGTCTATCAAACAAACTGTACTTGCTAATAACCCGCTCGAAGAGAAGGGTACAATTTTAAAAACTCTCAGTTAAATCCGGATTTCTATTATAACATCATCAAAATGACTATGAAACATCTCTAATTTGTTTTATTTATAATGAAATTAATAATTTGAAAAGATCTGATCAATTTTTATGTTTTCTTGTAATATCTATTGTGATGCCTGACTGGCATGGTTCAGAAAAGGACCTCGATTTCCGTGAACCTCCTCGATTCACGGAAACTATTCAGGGATTCACTAAGTGATATTTGGAATGAAAGTTGATTAGATCATGTATGTTATGGTAGATAAGGCAAGAAAAGACAGTATATCATTTAATCAGGTAATGGGCTTACTTAGTGAACATGGAATCAAAACAAATTTATGTGCAGGTGTGACTTGATTAATTAATTGAAAAAAAAAATGCAAGTAAATTACAACTACTCTGCCTATGGTTAAAAACTTCTACTGGAGGAAATTTATATATTAGGAGTTAAGAAGTTCCAATTCGTTGAAACAATTCCCTCCAAACAAAGCATCAATATCGAATGAATCTGATGATGAGGATGACATGTAGATTTGTACGATTCATTTGTGTTACTCAGAACTATGAAAGTAGATGTTCATCAATTACTCCCTATATCCGTAACTTTAAGTATTTGAAAAGTCAACACAATTACTTCAAGATACTTCACTATTGTTCCACTCAAAGTTAAGCAAACTACTTTCTATATTGAACATTACAAATTAATTAGTAATAGTAAATAGTCTTCAGTTTTTCCTGAGCCCACCAAAAGGCGTTGTAAATTAAACTAAAGGCATAGTCAAGTAGAACGTATTTCCACATTCTACTCCAAACTTACCAAACGGGTACGCAGGCTTATTTCAAGTATACCTACTGTTAACAGCACAAAATCATTAGTTCATATTGTAAGTGTTTTTTTCATAATCTAGTTATATAGTCCAGATCATTCTTCTCCAATCGAATATGAAGCTGTAGTAATAATAATACGAAAGTTTTGCTCTATGAAAGACAAAGGTTCTGGCACATATTGATCAACTGAAACGTGAATTTGCCTTTCTACACCTCTGCTCTTCATTTCTCTTATCGTCC
>ENA-UOUE01001671-UOUE01001671.1-compost-metagenome-genome-assembly--contig:-NODE-1671-length-13002-cov-11.940580_pt1 | contig 13002 bp, 10 predicted proteins | sample MGYA00238146_ERZ747223 | MGnify/ENA primary metagenome ERZ747223 (study PRJEB28781, sample SAMN06268865) | compost metagenome | isolation source: single cell | place: USA: California, Emeryville, Joint... | reverse complement strand
CGTGGACAGTTGCTCACAAAAAACTGCAAATAAAAAAACTGACATACATTTCTGCCTCATCGTGATGCTCTATAACTCAGACCTGAGGTTTCTGCGAAATGTTTTTTGGTAACTTGTAGGAATTTTGTATTTCGGAACACGCACTCTCGAAGACACCGCTTTTCCGAATCCGCGAAAGTTTGTAAATCCAACGCGCAGCATTTTTTGATACAATCAAGCTGTAGGATTCTCTCCAATCGCTTGGCTTCCATCATCACATCGATTCTATCCAGCTCTCTCTTTATCTGGTCTGGAGATATGGCTTCTTTCTTTTGAGTTCCACTCATTTTTACACGCTTTTTTCGAATTTAATTTTATTTAGTGCCTGAAGATTCAATTGATCTAAAGATATGCAATTTGTGCAAAATACGAAAATATTGCCTGATCAAAGGAGATCATCAGCTTTAGGGGAAAGGAAGTACAACTTGGATCATTAGAGGGGACGAAGTTAATTGATCTTGTGGGTGCTATTATGTGGATGATAATAAGCCTCTTTTCCGGAATTAAAGCTTGATTCACAAGATTTAGAAGGCGAGACAAGCAAACTTTTTATTAACTAATCTCTGTAATTTCATCGAAATCGTTTTTAGACGTATCACTAATCATATTCTAATATTTTGAGCTGAAAAACTACTTTGTCGATCAATTCAATAATACCAAGCTCTCAACTCTTAAAATTTCTTTCTTAAAGGTTTTATATCAATTTTCTTGAACTGATGCTAGATATACCGTAGGATTCCGAACAGTTCGTGATTTTTAAGGAGGCACTTTTTCAAGAATATTCTAGGTTTTTTCTTCGAATCGTAAATTTTGCAAATTCTATGAGAGTTTGTGGATTATCGAGGCTTTTGAGAGTAAAACATACTTTTCATAAAATTCGGATTTAAAGGAGGCAAAATGTCTTTCTTTTTTGCAATTGTCAGGGCGAAAGTTAATTAATTTTATTTTTATCATTGGCAGGGTCTATGCACTAATAATTTGCTTTCTGGTGAAGCATACTTCAACTATATAATCAATTCTGCTTGCCTACCTTCCTTTTTGTATAAGACAGAATCAAAGCAAATTTCGAGTAAAGACCCTGGGAAATAAAAGAAAATCAGGATCAGAACCGCTTTAATTTTGTGCAAATCAGAGTAAGAGTTGACAACAGTCGATTGTATGTCTTTACCAGCATGAGATCTTGTCGCAACCAGAAGAAATAATACAAATTTCTCCTCTTCACATTAATATAATTGGATGTTTCAATGATTCTTGAAGAATTATTCTCAGAGGAAATAAGAGCGGTTGCTTGAAGCGAAGGCTTCGAAATGATGCTCATTTAAGGCTACAAAACAGCTTTTTCTTATTTTGAATAAGTTTTGACAAAATCCTGGTCTAAGCATACAACAACCTCTACCAAAGTCCAAATTCCAGATTCATTTCGGATACAGCAAGCGCCATTTGAGATCTAGCAAGTTGTATTTAACACTTTCTATGTATTCAAACTGCTGCTGAGACTAAACTGAACCTCAATATTTTTTCTTTGAAAATCCAACATTCTCGTTATGTACAGTACTCCGAGGATGGGCATGCTAAACCTGACTAATTTCATTACATATCAATGAAATATGAAAATAATAGTAACCATAGATCTTAACCACACTCTAAATACACTCGCTTTCGATTAAATTCATATAAGCTGCTGTTCCTTGAAGGTTCTCGTCGATTATCTTGCTCCAAGTGTTATTCTCTCTGATTGGCCATTCTGGCTCCAAAAAGTTCTTGTTTGCCTTTGAAAACTCAGCCTTTGTAGCCGCAGTCTCAAATTTTTTCTGTTGGAACAGCGATCCCATCACTCGATGTACTATATCTAGCAGCCTCTTCGTCTTACTTCTCAGATATGCGTATTGGATTTCAAACATATCCTTTAGCGTTTCTACGATAAATTTCTCTTTCGTAGAATTCGTGGCTGTGTATTGCGGACTGCCATTCGCCCCAATAAACCAAATATTCAAGTCATTATCGATCATGAAGTCCAGTTCGAATATCTCATACACGGAACTGTGTCGCCAAAACGCGTGCTTGCTCATTTGAACGAGCTGAATGCATGCTTTTTTAAACGACGGTCTCAGATAGCTTTCCAGCCAATTAGTATCATTAATTTTCCCCTAATAGCGGTAATGGTTAATCAATGCGCACTTAAGTTTAATTACAATTTGAATAAGATAGTCTTGGAGTTGCTGAAGCGTCCAGTTCACATCTTCCTTGCTTTCGGTATCGTTGCCGGTGTTATTCACTTCGGCAGTGGAATTGGGGTCATAGGGAGTTGAAGAGACTTTAAGGAATCCGTCATGATAGTAGGCAATTATCGGATCCACTGAGGAAATAAGAAGATACATTGTCAAATCGAACTTGTTTTGCTTGTCCAAAAGCAGCGGTTTTGAAATGAACTTTTGAGCCAGCAGTACTCTGTCGTTTTTCCCACATAGTTCTCCATTACTATATTGCTCTCTGACCATCGATTCTTCTTTATCATTTAACACAAAAAGCCCAGAGCCCCAGTGCGCTCCATAACCCAGCTGCAAAATATACTGCAATGGCGCATTTTTCTTCTTCTCGTGATACAAATCGTCGTTTATCTCAGCAAAAAATTTGTTGCATTCTGTCTCATCTAGAGTAATTAACCACAATACCCATTAACCTTGTGTATTAATTATTCTTACTATAAAGACGATAAGCAGGAGGGAAGTATTTCTCTCTGCTAAAGCATTGCGGCTTCGAGCGAAAATAATTTGCATATGCACTATAATTCAAAGAGAAGAGGGTAAAGCGACCATCAAATAAGGGGAAATCAGTTACTTTACAGCTCCGACGTGGAATTCTTTACGTATGAGAATACCCTGCCCCGGAATATGGTTATACATTTGGTTTGCGCCTAAATCCCGAAGAAGATGAGAGGAAGCAGAACCGAGGAAGGAGATACATAAAAACTGTTTTCCGATTTCATGGAAATAATGAAAATCGACTCGTTTAGTGAAAAACATCGTCGCGCGCACATCTAAATCAAAGTTTGCGTCTTTGAATCCAATCATATTCATTGAAATATTCGGCATCACATTTTCGCCCATCTCCTCCATAACGATAGACCTAACAATTGCTGTTATCGAAATGTATAAGTTTTCAATGAGATCCATATCAGAGTTACATTGAGGCGTATAATCTGCCACGAAGTTCATTTGGTTGTAAACGTTGCTTGGGTTAAAAACATTATAAAGGTCCGCGTAATCGCAATAGCTTGGATTTTTCTTGATCCCTAGATTCACGGTGTCATACCAAGGCCGACCTCTCGGATAAGCATCGAGGTAGCTGCTCGGAATTTCTTTGTAGAAACCGAGTTTTCTGAACGGGTTAACCGCCTTCGCGTATGTTTGATGGATTTTAACAGATTGGTTTAGCTCGTGCAAAGTCTCGCTGAAGTTTATTGAATCAATATCGCCTTGATCTGTCATATGCTTTGGATTTTTATTGTCAGACTGACCCGAACTGCTATTTGATGCGGCTTGTGCTGCGAAATGTATAATTTAGTTAAGGCGCGAATGGATAAAGGGATACATGAATGCTGCTCTTGGGTAGAGGGTGAAGGCGACTGCTGTTGCTGCTGAGTTACAAAGTCGACGTTGATATCAAAAGCATTGTCTCCTGATTGTTGAGGGTTTTTTTCGCTTTGAACAGATGGAGCAGGATCTGGAAGAAAACTATCATCGTTCGAATCAGTGCCACTGATTTTGTCGGGAGTTTTCACGGAGCTATCGTGTTGATCAGTATTATCATTGCCAGTGCCAGGAGCCGATTGATGGGATTTTGTAGGCGGTTTTTCGGAGATGTTTTTCTCTTTTGGAGTTACAATTGAAGGCTTCACATGATGCGCAGGGGCCTTTTGTCTAGGAACTAATGAGCATTAGAGGATGTCAATCAACACGATCATGAGCGAACAAAAAATTTGTGAATTTCGAAAGAGATATCATGTATAACTCTTACCTGGACCTGCAGCAGGGTTGGAGGTAGAAGGATCCCCAATAGTAAAGAACGCTAGCAACGCGAGAACATTGAATATAACAATAATCGCGAGAAGCGCTTTGACATTAAAAGCCATAGTATTCGAAAATAAATCTTATCAAATTGCAAATGTTTAATTATACTATGAAATATAAACCACCCTCTCTTGGCTGAAAATATCGCTTCACAATTCCCTTTGTTCATATCTCTTTTCCTCCTTATATTAATTAGTTAATTTAGGATCCACCAAAGGCTCCAGCATGAATAAAACAGCGGAATATATCATCATAATAGATGAAATCAGAAAAGGCTGGTCAGATCTTTGATCTTTTGAAGGAAAAGAACGAAATTCGACGAATCCTCCCCACTCGGATCGTTAGTTACAGTAATTTAGGGTAAACCTCTCACTTCCATTCAAGAGCAATAAGCTAATACAGGAAAATTCCATCAATTTGAAAGTTTAATAAATTTTATTGCTTCTTACTACAACCTCAAGATTCCCAAGATGGACGTGGATATAGAAAGCATGTTCAGCGATGAAGTTTGCTTCAAGACGGAGGACCTTCAAATTGGAGGTCTGACTCTCAAGCTTAAATCCGTTGAAGAGCAAAACGGGCTTCTCCGCTCACAAGTGTCTCAGGTAATCCTTTTTTAGTAACACAGGCTAAGTTCAACCCTCTCTCATAGGTCCGATGGCCTGCAGCCTTGCCATTATGCGAGTATCTCCTCGGAGAATATTTTAGGGATTCAACTAAGGATTTAGCCACGACAAATGTGCTTGAATTGGGCGCAGGAACTGGAGTTGTTGGGATAATGCTTATTTTAAAAGAGAAAAGTATCAAACTAGCCTTCTCAGACCGCGACCCTAAGGTACCGCTTGACCAATACAGAAAACTAACTCATTATCAAAGTCAATCGAAATAATCAAAGAGAATGTTGCGTTAAACCTCTTAGATCCGGATCAGTATAAATACCTTTGCTTTGATTGGGCGGAGTGTCAGAAACTTACCGAATATGATGATGAGGAAAAGAAATTCGAGCTTTTAATTGGCAGTGACATCATGTAAATTTTGTTATAAAGTAAGCTCGCCTTAATTTCGCTTAATCAGATATTCAGCAGAGGCGCTTCCATCTTTGATTCAAACAATCAAACTCCTAATGAAAAAGAAAGGAGAGTGTGTTCTTTCCAGCCACATAATAAGGTTAAGCTATCATGAACCAACATTATTTGAAATCTGCAAAAAGAACGGCCTTAGCATTGAGTTTTTGAAATACGCCGATGCTGAAAATAAGGTCAAATTGCATATTATAAGGCATGCATAATCAAGTGTTGAAAGATTTAGCAAGATATTCTCACTCTCATTTAATATGATTATCTTGTGTGGTCTTTCTAATAAAAATTGAATTTGCATGGAGATTGATTATATTGAAAACCAGGACTTTAATAGCTTGTCGTATGTTAATTGGATTCTAATTAGCTCATTGTCTAATAGCTAGTTCTCAACAAAACTTGAGAGAACTTTCTCGATGGAATAGCTGACACTGATCAGCGTTGTTTGATCAGTTTTCGCTGATATTATTGGATAGGATTTTAAAACCTAATGTTTGTTAGATTGCGCAGAACTTTATTTGACCAAGTACCAAAATTCAAAATGGTTAGTAAGCTTGAAGACACAAAAGTTAGCGATAAGATCAGAGTGGTTTGCATATCAGATACGCATACATACCACGCAAAATTGGCCGTTCCTGATGGAGACATACTGATTCATGGAGGTTAAATATTGTTCGGCATAGATATCGTAAAAATTCTTTTTGAAACCAGGCGATTTCTCCAATGTTGGATTACCAAAGGACGTCATCTCCTTTAATGAATGGCTAAAAGCTCTGCCACACAAGCATAAGATTGTCATTGCGGGCAACCATGATGTTACATTTGACACTGAGAGATACGAAACGACCTTACGCGAAAGGGTAATCACCTTTAGTCTTCTGATCTAGAGTAATCCTTGCACTTTCTCAACAGTTTCATCGCGTTTCTGATGACCCAATCAAATCCGAAGACGTGAAAGCGTTGCTCACAAACTGCACGTACCTAGAAGATTCTAGCGTAACGATCGAAGGTTATAAAATTCATGGCAGTCCCTGGACACCTGAATTCTGCGGATGGGCCTTCATGCTAGAGAACGAAAAAGATATGCTAAAGAAATGGAAAATGATTCCAGATGACACTGATATATTGATTACTCATGGCCCGCCTTACGGTAAAGTATAATTTTGTTTTGAGATGCTTAGGTTGTGCTGCAGGGATCTTAGATCAGGTGTTTCCAGGTAAAAAGAATGTGGGTTGCAAGATGCTAGTGAAGGAAGTGTTGGATCGAGTAAAACCGCTTTATCATATCTTTGGGCACATCCATGAAGCGTACGGACAGGTCAAGATTGATAATACGACTTTTATCAACGCGTCAACGTGTACTCTTCGTTATAAACCTCAGAACCCCCCTGTAGTTTTTGATCTTCCAATTAAAAGCAAACTTACACAATCATAAAATGTTTTTTTTTTATGTTTCATTTCTGTCCAATAATTCATCTGGTGTTGTAAAATGACTTCTCTAAATCCAGCCAAAAATACTGGGATATAAGCAACTTTGTTTGTTCCCTTGACAATCTACAAATGAATTAATTCCAATTTTTCCTCACCATAATAGCTATTTCATATATCTCGAGATACCTAAACACTGGTTATTAATGGATCGCTCTTCCTCACATTCAAGGACCAACTTGACTTTACAAGAGATCGAATCCACTGAATTGTTAAATCTAGCGATTTAATTCCAAAAAACCCACTGTGAATACCCTAAAAAATTTACCTTGGAAGAATTGGCAAGCCCGAATAATATGTCCTTAGACTACAACAAGGTGGCTACACAGCAAACTAAGCTAAGCAATAAAGAAACCTTGAGTTGTACCCTATGCAATATAGAAGGCTTTATGTGTCGTAGGGCATTTAGTTCTTATAAACTATTAAAATTTATTCGATCGTGAGGCTCATAAACTAGTTGATATTTCGATGACCACTCTGGAATCCACTCACACTCCAGTCGGATTCGAGATCCTTTCTGCACATCAAGCAAATCAGATCGAGAAAACCAAGAAGAGACTAGAAAAAGTAATCAACAACCAAAAAAACCGACCAAATAGCAAAGTTCTCAAATTAAAAAATGCTGATGCCTACCTTTACAACGTTAAACTCGCAAAAAGCGACCCTATTCGGATAAAACTAAGTCCAAAAGCTGCTCCCATTGGCAACAAACTCGGCGAAGTCAGCATATTTTCATTCCCTCAGCGGAAGTACTCGCAAAAGAAAATTGACTTTCATTTGTCAAGCAACCAAAACCCGCTCCATCATAAGCGCAGTCTATCACCCTTAAATTACACGCTCCACACAGAGCCTACCGAAGTAACAGGCATGTATTCCGTAAAACTTCCGCCACTGAGCCATCCAATCACGAAAAAATACAGCTTGCCTGAAGTCGAGGTAAAGCAGTTCGTTTTCAACACAAAAGACTTGGGATCAAAGCTTAATTCCACAGAGGATGAGCTCAGCGCTGACCCTGTGAGCAAAATCAGACATTCTGCAGCAAACATTCTTAGTCTATTCAAAAAAAACGTCTCCTCTCATACAGAGCAGCTGCTGAGGAAAGACGCGTCTTCTCCGAAGCTGCTCGAAACAAAGCCCCATACAGAGTATGGTTTCATGCCAATCGGTCATTCGTTTGACAAACTTGCATTGTTTACGAAGAAATCTAATGCCTTGAATTATCTGAATAAGGGAGATGCTGAGTTAAAAACCAAGCCGGTGAAACTCGTCAAATTGAACGAAAGAAAGCCGGTGGACTCTACGCCGAGAAACTCGACGAAAGTTCTGCCGAAGCCTACTGCTAATGCGTTAAAAAGCGTGACTTTGATCGAAAATCCTGTGCTTGATGAGCCTTTCAATTTTAAAACTTCTCCACTGGCTCGCAATGGCGAATTCTCTCCAGACTTCTCTCCTATGATTAAAATGAATCTAAATAAGCAAGTTTTAGAGTCATTTGAAACTGCGCAAAGGTCTCTATTCGATCCGGAAGCTGATGAGAGGAAGGACATGGGATTTCAAAAGCACAGTGAAAAATTAATGAAATTGGCCGCAGCCGTGGGTTCTGGAAGTAAAACAGCCAAGACGCTGGAAACACAGATTAACGAAAATGATGCTGATGATGACTATGATCTAAGAGAGTACCTAGACAATCAAAGAGAAGTTACCATGTAATTATTTGCATTATTAGCTAGTGCTGGCTGTTGATTGAAGTATAAGTGCTAAAATTCTTTGGTTAATGTGCCTGTTAAATATTTTTCGCAACTATAATTTTATTTATAGTCCTATTTATCCTGGAGTCATTAAATTTTTGCTCACACAAGTAAATGATAATGGCACAGCAGTATGCAGAGATAAGGTGCTGTTACGGTTTTTGTTTTTTGCAGTCTTTTAAATATATTTGAGATCTCTGATAGAATTAGTTACGATGATATATATTTGAGATGTATTAGATAAATTAGAGCAAACCGCCAAATTACATGCGAGTAAGATGTGGCTAGTTGGACTCAAATTTAACCGACTTATTGAGCTTTTTAAGATTATAGTTTAATAATTAGGATGTAATTTCTCAATTATCCTTCGCTCAATACTCATTGAGAGTCTTTTTAAAGATATCGAGAGATTGGTTGAGCTGGCTGTCAGTGAGCACAAGCGGAGGTGAAAGTCTATTAGAAAAAGTAAGTATCGAAAAGACTTTGAAAGAAACTTTACCTGATGATATTTCCTTTGGTAGTTTTAGTAATTATACCATTTTCCTTTAATTTCAAGCACACATCCCAGGCAGAGAACTTCGCCTTAGGATCGATCTCGAGTGCTCCGAGGAGACCTCTACCTCTCACATCAATCACGAAATCTTTCTTTAAATCCCTCAGTCCTTTTCGCAGCGCCTCTCCTAGTGTTGCGGATCTCTCAATCAAGTTTTCTTCAAACAACACATCCAGAGAAGCCTTTCCGATGGCACAAGCCAGAGGATTTCCTCCGTAGGTTGAGCCATGTTCACCAGGCTGAATTGTCATCATGACCTCATCATCAGCTAGGATCGCGCTGACAGGGTAGAATCCTCCTGAAAGAGCCTTTCCTAACAATAAAATGTCAGGACGGATGCCGTCATATTGATGGGCAAAGAGTTTGCCGGTTCTGCCGAGCCCGGTTTGGACTTCATCGCAAATCATGAGCACATTATACTTGGTACACAGCTCTCTCACCTTTCTCAAGTAGCCATCAGGTGGGATGACGACTCCGGCTTCACCTTGAATAGGCTCGAGCATGTAAGCGGCGATGTTCGGGTCGGCTTTCAAGGCTTCTTCGAGAGCATTCGCGTCTCCGTAGTCAATCAAGTCGAAACCCATGTCGAATGGTCCAAATTGATGATAACGGTATGGATCATCAGATGAAGCGCACGCAGCTAATGTGCGTCCCCAGAAATTGCCCTTAGCGAAAAGGACTTTCGCTTTGTTTTCTGGCACTTTCTTCACTCTGTAAGCCCATCTTCTGGCTAATTTAACACCAGACTCTCCTGCTTCGACACCAGTATTCATGCATAGAGCTTTTTGGTAGCCGAAGGTCTTGGTGAGGTGTTGCTCCCAAGGACCCAACAGGTCGTTATAGAAAGCACGTGAGGTCAAAGTGAGTTTCTCGGCTTGTTCAACCATGGCTTTGAGGATCTTTGGATGGCAATGGCCTTGATTCACAACCGAGAATCCGGAGAGGAAATCGAGGTACTTCTTGCCTTCAACATCCCAAACTTCGGATCCCTTAGCTCGGGAAATGATGACGGGAACCGATTGGTAATTGTGGCAACCGTAATCCCATTCCAATTTCATGAAGTAATCCGGAGTTCTGGGATCTTGGGCTTTTATGTCGTCGAACTGCTTAGGATCAGCAGTAAAGGCGCGAGATGGTGTGCTAGTGATGGTCACAGGTGACTTTACGGCAGTGCTGATGACTTTCTTTAGCATGATATTTTTTCTGAGTGTGTTAAAGTTACGGATATTAAGAAGTTTATAAAATCAGGAGATAGATATCTTAATGAGTTCCTAAGTTCCGAGGTTCCAACTCAATTAACTCAAAAATCAAATTTTAAAAAGATTCGATTGCGCTGTCTCTTACCGAAAAGGTGTCTCTCCTCATTTCCAGCCATCTTGACGTCGACTCGGTGTTGATCTGATGCTTCATGTTTTGAAATCTGACTAATTTGCAGTTATTTTGGTTAGATTGGGAATTTGTTACCATTGCTGACTTTGCGAAACATATTTTGATGCAAAGGAGGTATTTTGAATGAATTGCTTACACCGTACAATTTTTTTTTTCAGTTCAGTCAGGTTGTGATAAGAAAAAAATTCCCAATCGCGAATAGTTCTGAGAAAAGAGAATGGGAAAGCCTACTGCACTAGTTTAACGAAAAGGCCCATGATGGCTTTGATCTAAGAGAGTATTTAACCAATCAGAGAGAAAAATTGAAATCGCGTCATGATGCTACCTTTTTATTATTTGCATTATAACGCAACTACCAGCTGTTGCTTGAAGCATAAGTGGAGAGATGCATCTCCTACAGGTCCGAGCAAATCTTTTTTACCCTCGGAGAAGCACGACTTTAAATAAAATAGTTGAGAACAATATTTCACAACGCTATTAATCAAAAGACCGTTTTGTCGAGAGATATCGCGTTTTTGTTTTTTTTTTAATGGTAGCTATTGTTGCTCAAACGATTTCATTAGACATATTTTTATTAAGATTTCGGATGGAGAGTATAATGGCTAGATAATTGGGATGCATGAAGAGATTTGTTGGAGCAATCCGCCAGATTAAATAATAACATGTGGCTGGTTGAGCTCGAGATATAACTACTTATCCAGGATTGTAAAAACTAAAAATTCATAATTATCAAGACAAATCTAAATTTCTCTCTGCTCAAAACTCATTAAGAGACTTCTTAATGATATCAATCGCTTGGTTAAGCTGGCTGTCATTGATCACAAGCGGTGGCGAGAATCTAATAATAATCGTAAGTATCAAAACGATTTGAAAAAAGCTTTACCTTATAATATTGTCGTGGGTAGTTTTAGCAAGTAATCCCTTATCTTTTAATTTCAAGCATAAGTCCCATGCAGAGAACTTCGCCTTAGGATCGATTTCAAGGGCTACGAAGAGTCCCTTTCCTCTTACATCCTGAATGAAATCTTTCTTTACTTCCTTAAGCGCGTTCAGCAACACCTCTCCCAATCTTGCGGAGTTCTCAACCAATTTTTCCTCAAACAAAACATCCATAGCAGCTCTTCCTACTGCACAGGCCAGAGGATTTCCTCCGTAGGTCGACCCATGGTCACCAGGCTGAATTGTCATCATTATAATATCATCACAGAGGATCGCGCTAACAGGGTAGACGCCTCCAGAAAGAGCCTTTCCTAGCAATACAATGTCAGGACGGACATTTTCATGTTCCACGGCCAAAAGTTTGCCAGTTCTGCCTAGGCCAGTTTGGACTTCATCGCAAATCAGAAGCACATTATACTTGGTACACAGCTCTCTCACCTTTCTCAAGTAGCCAGCAGGTGGAATGACGACTCCGGCTTCACCTTGAATAGGCTCAACCATGAAAGCAGCGATGTTCGGGTCGGCTTTCAAGGCTGTTTCGAGAGCATTCGCATCTCCGTAGTCAATCAATTCGAAATTCATGTCGAATGGTCCGAATTGAAGGAAGCGTCCTGGATCATCAGAGGACGCGCAAGCAGCTAATGTTCGTCCCCAGAAATTGTTCTTAGCGAAGAGAACCTTGGCCTTGTTGTCTGGAACCTTTTTCACTCTATAAGCCCATCTTCTTGCTAATTTAATACCAGATTCTCCCGCTTCGACTCCAGTATTCATACACAAAGCCTTTTCGTAACCGAAGGTCTTCGTGAGGTATTGCTCCCATAGACCAAGCTGGTCGTTATAAAAGGCACGTGAGGTCAAAGTGAGCTTTTCTGATTGTTCTTGCATGGCTTTGAGGATCTTTGGGTGGCAATGGCCTTGGTTCACTGCTGAGTATGCAGCGAGGAAATCAAGGTACTTCTTGCCTTCGACATCCCAAACTTCGCATCCCTTGGCTTTAGAGAGAGTGACAGGAAGTGGGTGATAATTGTGGCAGCCATGATCCCATTCCAATTTCATGTAGTAATCTGAAGTTTTTGGGTCTTGGGCTTTTTTCTCATCGAAGTCCTTGTGATCAGCGCCAAAGGAGCGAGATGGTGTGCGGGTAATAGTTACAGGTGACTTGACAGCGAAGTTGAGGACTTTCTTTAGCATTCTTTTTATCGTATGTTAATTTACGGATATTATGAGCTGTAGAAAAAGCAGGATAACGATTTCTGATTTGGTGCGCTGAAGACCATAAAATATTGATTTAGGAATCATCCAAGAAATTTGGATTGTTTAGTCTTCATTCGAAGAGGCTGTCTTTCTCGTTGTCAGATGTCTTGACGTCCACACATCGCTGTTTTAGGTGTAAAATCCAGATTAGTGGCGCATACTTTGCAGTAAATGTGTAATTAATTATTGAAATGGGTGGTTTCGTGGAGGCAAAGGAAATAATTTGAATGAAATACTTAGAAGATTGTAACATAAGGTCTTTGAACAATTTTCATTTGAGCTTTCTTTGAGCAGTCTCAATATTTCGAAGAAAAACTTGCTAGCGTCGATATAATTTTGGGAAAAATGAAAAAAGAATGAGAAATGTAAGGGGTTTTGGGGTTTTGGGGTTTTGGGGTTTTGGGGTTTTGGGGTTTTGGGGTTTTGGGGTTTTGGGGTTTTGGGGT
>ENA-UOUE01001668-UOUE01001668.1-compost-metagenome-genome-assembly--contig:-NODE-1668-length-13011-cov-15.757925_pt1 | contig 13011 bp, 8 predicted proteins | sample MGYA00238146_ERZ747223 | MGnify/ENA primary metagenome ERZ747223 (study PRJEB28781, sample SAMN06268865) | compost metagenome | isolation source: single cell | place: USA: California, Emeryville, Joint... | reverse complement strand
CTTGACTTTTGTTTGCTTATATTGCTGTAGACTCTTGCCAAATCTTCCGTGGAGAAATAAAGCTCGTCAATCGGTTGAAGCATCGCTGATGCGTATCTATCGGCGATCGTCTCTTTCATGTCGAATAAAAATCTTTTATACAGCTATTTTATATCCAAGATTAGTCAATCAATCCCTCAATAAGCTCGATACTTGAGAAATTATCTCCTCAGTTTGCTGATTTTTAGACGCCATTTTTTTCTTCATCTTTTTTGCAATCCTAATCGCAATGAGATTCATGGGTCTTCCCTCACATCAATTCTACCTTTTAAGATGGAGAGGACGCTTGATATAATCATATAGAGTAATTATGTCACACAGCGGTCGTCCCATCTCGCTCTGAATCCCCTCGAAATGCCTGAGATGCTGGAAAAACAGCGAAATGAAAGTTTTCACGTCTTTAAACTTCCAGATCACGGTCATTCTATTGCAATATATATAATCCCTGTCAACTTAGCTCTTTACCTGACATTGTGCATACTCAATGGGCTCTCTTTGTAGGATTTTGGAACTAGATAGACTCGAGGTTTTGGTGAAGGATCTAAGTCTGGAATGTCTGTTGCAGCCTTCTCTTTCCATTCTTTTTTACGAGCTTTGCTTGGAAGTAGTGCCATAGAATTAATCTGTGCAAAATCGCCCTAAGAAACAATATTTTAAGCTGAAAAGCGTGCAAAACATTTTATTACTTTGGTAGTTAAGGCTTTTTCACGCATGTATTGTCTGAAATGAAGCGGTTCAATTTGTTTTATCTGCATAGTAGTATTGTAATATTCAAACTACGAAGTATTTTACATTCTCTTTCCATTTTTTTAGTTTTAAGAGATAGGCTCTCTGGTTGGATAATGTTAAATCCTGCTTTCGTTCAATTTCTTTACGGATGGCTTCACAGATCATTTTTGCCTTCGGGTCTTCTTCTAATTTTGCTTGTAGGTCAAGACGGTATTCCTTTTCTTGACAGATTTGAGGAATCTTTTCGCTGGAGACAGGATCCTTTGCAATATTACTGCTCTCGATATATTGACGTTTCACGACTTTTGTAAATTTTTCGAAATTAGCAAGGATAGGCTTTGGCAACCCAGACTTGCTCTTTTCATCGAAGATATTGAGAGATGAAATCATCGCTTGTTTTTTAAATAAAATTGCAATTATTTGTCTTTGTTTTTTATTTTAAGTAAAATGTTGATCGAATGATGAAGATGACAAGCATAAAGTAAAACGGCGAAGCGACATTTATAATGTATATGTCCTTCAATTGTATAGCCTGAATGTAAACTCCTGTTAGTTGAGTTGAATGCATAATATTGCTAATTTATTGGTTATTTGCCAAATTGTTTGATTTACATTCAAGGAAACTAATAATTCTGTTACTTCTAATTGGAAAGAAATCTCTTTTCAAAAAAAAGCCGTCAATTCGAAAAAACCTTTGAGAATTCGATTCTCTAAACGAATGTTGCGCTTTGATGATAACGCGGATGTCAATTTTAAAACCTGTCCTTACGATATAAATAATTCTTAGAAACCTTAAGACTTCATAAATTGAATTATAGTGTAGATGTCTCGAATGCACTCTTCTTATGGCTTGGGTTTGCATTAAAAATATATTGGCGACTTTTATAATTCCAAGGATCAACACTCAATACCCAGCGACATAGATCAAAATAGGAATTGCAAATTTTTGTTTAAGCAAACTACTCATAATGAGTGAATTAATTCATCATTTGACTTACGTTTTCATATTTCCATAAGAAACATTTAATCAGCTGGTATTTCAGATATAGACAAGGATAAGCAATATAATTTATATCAAAGGAAAAATAAGTATAGGAGCTAAAACAAAATGGTAAAAATTTCCATCTTAATTCTCATCATGGTAAATGATTTTTGACTAGGGACTTTGGACTTGGACGATTAACCAGATGCTTGCACCAAAGTTTTTTAAATCCTTCAAAAGAGAGGGATTTCTAAAAACTTACATAAGAGGACACAAAGCTGCCAGAAGATCGCATGATATTGGTAATTAGCCTCTCAGTTTAAGTCCTTGACATTTTCCAAGCTGGTAGAATGGATTTGGTGAAATGTGTTGGTCAAGATCAGTTCGGAAATCGCTATTATGAGGACTTCGACGTCGATCGTAAGAATATTTCCTCTAATTTCCCATGAATCCACCCTTTCCCGCTTCATAGACAAATGGAATAGAAGATGGGTCGAATATAGCGACCACTTTATTAGAATTGGTATTGGTGGTGACAGAGTTCCTCCTGGATGGCACGGTTGGTTGTGCCATATGTATGATGATGTTCCTGAAGTAATAACTTCAAATTATTTGTTTGCAGAGCTAATTTACGTAATAGGAGACAAATGTTTGGGCAGTCCACCCTCATTATAAGGAACACACTGGTATGGTTTCAGGATCACCTCTTTTCTACTTCCCAAAGGGTTCCCCTCAGAATTTTGAATGGAGATTGGATTTCATGTAAGAAAATAACTGTTGAACAATTATTAATCACTATGCTTTATCAGTGAAACCACAAGAAGAAGAAAAACCAATGAATGGGAACCTCCAACTGGTGAGATTGGAGAAATTATTGATTTTTTATTTATTGAATTTTTGTAATTTAGAGAAAAAGTTTGATGGTAAGAAACTCCTCGCGAAGAGAAAGCCACTTTTCGAAGACACTGTGAAAGATTTCTAATGGGATCAGAGAATAATGAGAAGAACGCTTTCATAATACTTAAAAAGTTTCTGTGCTTTAAACTTGTTGCTTTGATAGCGTTCATCAACAATATATTTGCATTTACTGTGTTGAAGCTTCGCTGAAAACTCCCGAGAATTAAAACCATGAAGGAATTGCTTTTACCGTTAGTTGCGTCCATATTGTATGACTAATAACGCCATTAAGATAGGGTTTATTGTTTGAAAAATTACTAACTTGTGACCGGTGCTTTTGACAGACTTCTCAAAGAATCTATGCTTTAACAACCAAGATAACTGCAGATTGCTTAATGAAACTGACAACCCAATTATCAATCTCTCTCAACACCACTAATATCTTCTGCCAGCATTCTATATGTCAATCAATGTCTTTTGAAAAATATTTAAGGAGACCCTCAATAACTATGAGATATCGTTGTTGTCGTTTTCCTTACAAACTTAATTTTGTTGAAGCAGCGGTGTATCCAAAATCGCGAGTTTTATTCAAAAGAGTTCTTCTTGAATCCTTTTCAAATTAGTTGAATCTGAAATCATATATCCGAAAAATTCAACTATTTAACTGCTTTTGCTAAATAAAGCAAATCAATTAAATTTTTTCGGTGGTTGTTTAAACAATCGTACTTCCTTCATTTAGCTTTTGCTTCTTATCTCCCTCAGTCTCCCCGACCAATGGTCCTTGCAGTGCTTTCAAACATCTACAAACATACAAGAAAGAGCTACCAACGCGTAGCAAGTCAGCTCCAAATACCAGAATACTTTTCTGGAAAAAACCAAAGAATAGTCGATAAAATCGTCAATATTGAAACAGAAACGATAAACACCTTCACTATTTTCAGAATAGGCGAGTCGGCTCACCTGAAAAACATTCCAATCTTGCTCCGTGGCAAGACAGAATACATCCACACTCTTCAGACGACAGGAGAAAATAAAAACGACGATCTCGTTTTGGTCCACGGTTATGGAGTTGGATTGATGAATTTCTACAAAATGCTCGGAACTCTATCAAAACAATATAGAATATGGAGTATTGACATGATTGGAATGGGAGCATCCTCGCGCCCAGATTTCAATCTGAAGACTACTGAAGACACGATTGACTATTTTGTTGAATCGATAGAGGAGTGGCGTAAATCAGTTGGGTTAGAGAGCTTTTACATGTCAGGGCATTCGTTTGGAGGGTACATGGTAACTTGGTATGCTCTGAAGTATCCTCATAGAGTTAAGAAGATGATGTTGCTTTCTCCAGCAGGCATATCACGAATAGATAAATCATTCTTGGATCAGCGTACTCTGGCCCAATATACTTGGTGGAGAAGACAGCTTATGAAATATTTGATTCGGCGATGGAATAATGGAGGACTTACACCTCGAGACTTCATGAGTGCTCTCTGGTTTTGGAGAGATCGGCTCCTCAAAAATTATCTCAAGAGAACTCATCTGAAAGACAGAGAGATGGAGTTAGCAGTTGATTACATGAAGAACATTTTAACACTGCCTGCCAGTACGCAACGCTCTCTTCACTTGATCTTAGGGTTCCCAGGAGGCTGTGGAGTCAAGCCTCTTGAAGATCATTTGAGAAAATTAGAAAGTCCTCTTGATATTTATTACGGCGAATATGACTGGATGAATAGCTCAGGAGCCATGAGAGCCTCGAAAAGAGGCGACTTCAGAGGGAAGGTTCATATTATACCTCACGCTGGGCACGTAATGAGTTTTGATAATCCGGAGTACGTTGCCAATTTAATGAACAGGAACAAACATAACTAGCAAAGCTGGGGAAATTGATGAAATGTTCCCCCTCCAGAGGTTATCATCTCTCGCAAGACTCTATCTATCGCTTTCATACATCAAAAACTAAATGCTATTTGTCAAATTTATTTTATATATTTTTTATTCTCATTTATGTGGATTCATTTCACAAAGTTGCTATTCATCATTCTATCTATTGCCATAAAACATATAAACCATTCGCCGCAAATAGCTATGAAGTTCATTGATTTGCAAGGATATTTCCTATGGCCCTATCTATTCGAAGAAGGGTGTTATTATTTTAATATTCACAGAGAAGAAGCTACAAGGTAATTATTCTGACAATGACACAGATCAAAAGAGTAAAAGACTATAAACTTCTTCTAAGCTCAAAAGTCTAATGTTTTTAAACAGTGACAGTAATCAAATATGAACTTTTCTTTGTACCAATTAGTAAGTCTGCACAATCAATTATGATTGAATTCACAAATCCAAGACTATAGACACCCTGCTAAAAAGGTTGTCTTTCATCAATGGGAACCGGATCAAGGTCTTGAAGTTTAAACACAAACAAATAATTTCTTTGAGGGAGCACAGAAAACTTTTTATCATATTTCGGTAGGGATGGCTCTTCAAGCGTCGGCACGCATTGCAGAAACCCTTTCTTTTCTTTATTATAAAGCACTAAGTGTCCTTGAGCGGTCTCTTCATCAGATTCATTCTTGTAAAGGACGAGAAGAAACCCTTTAAGTTTTGTTGAGATCCTACGTTTAAAAGTTGGACTATAAACGGTAGTCAGTATTTTATCATCAGGCAGCTGGTCTAGACTAAGCTCTCTGTGAGCATATACTGAGCATAGTTGCTCGATGACTTCAGAGTACTTCAATTGGCTGCATTTGACTTTTTCTAAAGCGACGCTCTGAGTCGAATTCACTGAAAACACGGCGTTTTTTGTTTCTTCATTATTCCAAAAGAATTCAATCATCACCAGATAAGTGCCTTCATCGAACGCGTATTCCAAGCTGAGATCATAGACAGCGTCGAAATTTCCTTGAACTTGATCGTAGACTCGTCCGTAAGGATCTAATTTCCCCACAGTCATTCTTACAAAGCTATACCTGTACTTTGGTTTTCCATGGGACGCAAAATATTCATAAGGTTTTTGGACGACAGAAAGAGTCGCTTGTGTTGGAGCTGAAGCAGTAATTTGAACCAAAGAAACGTTTGGATATTCATCTGCGAGAGAGTCGAGTAGGCCGTAGTTTAGATCGACAGAGTTGTAGTAGGAATTATGAAGCATTCTAAATACCACAAGCCTGTTGAACTCAGCATGAAAATCTTGCAATGATTTCCAAGAGCTCGCTTCGCTAGGTTTGCTCTCGAGTATTTGATAATCATCCTTTTTTTCAGGGTCTTTTTGCTCAAAGACGTCAGCTAGATGGATTTCCATATTAAAGTCAGCCTCGGCGCCTTCGAGAATCTTGATGTCTGTTATTATCGAGCATTTTACTAGATTTGCCTCCGAATAAGACTCGCCTTTGAATTTTTTTGCATAAAGAATATAGCCGTCTTGAAATAACTTCGATAATGAATGGTAGAGCCAAGACAGCTCTGGCAGCGCCTCTGGGCCGATTTCAAGCATTTGACAAGACGCACCGGTCAGGGACCGGATTATTGTCTCCTCACGAGCTAGTGACAGGGCTTGATAACTCCCTAACAATTTGCTCAGCGCTTTCTCCAACACCAAAATCCAAAGCTGATTTTCTTTGCTTTTTGAAAAGGCCAGCTCTCCAGTGCCTTTAGCAAAAGGCACGTAATCGTCGATCAGCAGAGATGACCATTTACCCGCATCACATAATGAAACACAGTATATTCCTTCTTTTGTGAGCTCTGAAGGATAGATCAGCGCCGATAAGAGTTCTGGTTTAAATGTCAAAAGATTCAGTGCGAGCAAAAAATTCAAGCTAATCGCAGCTGCATCTCGGAAGCTAGCAACCTCTATGCACTCAGGGAGAAGACTTTCTTTCTGAAAGCTATCCCACAACCGTTTCCACTCTTCTTTCCCAAACATTGGGAAAGTTTGAGGGCTGTGTGCGAGGGTCCTTTGTTTTTCAATAGAGAATTCGAGATCAGTGAAATTCTGGCCGCTATTTGAGCAATCAGATCTCAATTTCTCAAACTTCACCATTATTTCAGATGATCGATAATGGTTTTCTGCCTGGCTAGGCTGCTCCTTTTTTTCTTTATCCTCTCGCTTCCCGTTCTCTTTAAAGGAATCTTTGAGCGAAATCCCACGTTTTCTGTTAGTGGAAGGGCTGCTGACATCGTTTCCTTCAATTTTCATCTGGCTCGATTCACAGAGAGCGAATAAATTCTCTTCATTCGACGCAAAACTTTTTTTGTTGGAGATGCATGTAGGGTCATTATTATTAGTAGAGCTGAACCCTTGCAGCAGTCCCTGCAGTTTTTCTTGAGTAGTGCTACGAATCCTAAGCATGGGGTACGCTACTTCTTTTTTGGAAGATTTCAGGCCGTTTATCACAAGTTCCGGTGTTTTTTCAGTCTGATGCTTATTTAAATCTGCCTCGCTGAGATAATTCCCAGAGTCATCCTGATCCACTGCCTGAGGATCTTCATCAAAACTTTCAGACAGAACCTTAAAACCTCTTGGCATATCTCTGGTCGCGGTATTTGGTTCATGCTTTTGATTGTTTAGTCTTTTATCCATGGTGTTGAGAGCAGTGATTGAATTATTCAACCGGCCATTTGTCTGAGGCATTATGTTTATTTTTGACTGTTTTAGCTTTTGATTCAAGTCTCGGCTCGGTTTCTTTTCTTCCTCCAGCTGACCTTCTAAATCTGCATATTCTAATGCATCTCCTTCTCTGTTTTGAGCCTCTGCTTCCGGTGAATCTCCCTCCACTATTTGTCTCTGAAAATTGCTACCATCTACACCTATATGGTTTTCACCTTGCTGATCGGCACCCTTCTCTCCTATATTGCCTGCTTGATCAGGATTTGCAGCCATAAAATGAATTTTCAAATCCCTGCTAACCTTATCGTCTTTACCATTCTCGAGTTCGATGAAATTTCCATGGTCTATCTTCCTTTCCTCGACAGGACTTCCCTGCGAATTTATCCCAGCTTTTAGAGTAAATTGGTTCAGAACCTCCGAGTTGATATTGTTTTCATTTCCGAACGCTACCAGAAACTCATTGATCTCCTGATCTGTGGGCTCGTACTTGGGAACATCTTCTGGACGCACGTTATCTCTCAAATTTTCAAAGAGAGTCAGTTCTTTGTACTTAGATTCTCCATAGAAATTGCTTATGATGATTTCGAGTTTCTTCTGTAATTTGTCAAACGGCTTTTTTTTCAAACATGTCAACAGGTCAACAGCGTACATGATCCCTTCTATGTGAATAGCCAGTCCTTGCACAGCACTGAAATCTTCTTCTGACTCTTTTATTGTATCCAAGCACTCCGAAAGTAAGTGTTGACTCGAATCATGACCTCTGGTTATCTTTGCTTGAATTTTCTGATGGACGATGAGATTGCTAATAAGAGAAAGGTTGAACTGCTTTTTAGCCGCAGATTCGTTTTGAAGCAGTGTTTTGAGCTTCTCTTTGAGTTTCTTTATAGCCATATCGTAATTAATAAGTTTCTCAGAAAAATTTCTATTGAGTGAAGTTAGGATCAGCTGCAATTCCTTGGCGTTTATAGGCACTTCCTTGGAAGACTTGTATTTCTTTTGAGCATTGCAAACGGCACCCATTCCAATAATAAGAAAGGTGTTATCTATTTTTTGGGGTTTGATAGAGCGTTTATTCAAATATTCTGATTTGAATGCGTAAGAAAACTTAATTATTAAGACAACTACTGCGTTATGAAACATTTCTTTCAACGCTGTCCTTTATGGTAATTTCATTATAAGAGGATATTAAACATCAAAGATCGGTTTCACTATCAGCGACTCTAGCTCTCGTAACTTATAAGATAGTTCTTTTCAGATACTTAAAATGTTGTTGAAGGTTTAAGAGCAGTCAGTTTGTTTCTGTAATACTCGCGACTAATGGAATCATAGTAAAATAAGCGGATGCTACGTCCCCGGCTGTGTTGTTTGGGGAAGTTTACTTTTCAAGAGAATGAAACGGAAGGTGTGACTGTTTAATGAAGACGATACAGGGAGCTGGGTCGAGAGCATAACGCCTTCGCGAGAACTTAAATGGTGTTATTGTGTTAAAGTGAATAAAAAGATTCAACTCAAGTGGATTTCTGTCTCACTCTCCAAGCGAGTTGCTTTTTTAATATTTAACGATTAGCTGACCTTTTTTTTTCCATTTTCCATGTTATTAGGAACTCTTTTATAATAATTTCTCGAAGCTTTTCTTTCAGAATTTTTTTTTTTTCAAATCAGATACATAAGAAGTATTTCTTGAAAACAAATTGAATTTCACCATTAGGTGAGGAAATAATAGTATTAGATGGCGCTATTTTATACTTTCTTCTCGGAGTAATTAGTTACTAACTAAAACAGCTTTGGTTACTTGTTCTTATCCGACGTTTCTACCAGTGGAGAGTCATTATTGCTTTATTGATCTATTTATTTAAATTCTTTACGAGACAAGAGATAATCGCTTCCTAACTTAGACCTGAAACTAATACTCTAATCAATTTCTTTTTTTTTCTTCTCATCGAAATAAAAAATCCAAAGCAATCAAGTTATATAATTCTGAGGAATATCTCATAAAACTAATCAGAATCATCCCAAAGTGGTCTCTTTGCCTTCGTGTCTTTCTTCGGTTCTGCGAGACTTGGTTTTTGGATATCCTGTCCAGGAGGAGATTTTTTAAAGAAGCTTCCGACATTGTCGTCATCTGAGTCCTCAAATAGCTTGGTTTTCTTTGGAGGGGCCTTCTTTTGCTCAGTTGGCTCATCACCCCATAGATTTCCAGTCGTCTTGCGTTGAGGAGGCTTTTTGAACAAGCCATCGTCATCATCGTCATCGTCGAACAAAGCAGCCTTTTTCTCTTTCTTATGTTGCTTATCCATCGTTTTCAGACCATTAAGTAGAGCAAGAGGGTTGTTTCCATCAAGTGGGCCGCCGAAAGTTTCCTTTCTGTAGTTTTCTTCTTCTTTCTTAGGTTGAGCTTTAGGTTTCGTTTCGACAGGTTGGTTAAGGTTTTTCAACAAATCCAATGGATTTTCCTTAGGGAGAGCATCAGGTTGCTTGTTCTCTCCTCTTGTGGAAGTTACTGAGGTCGTCATGTCACCTCCTAACAAATCATTCTTTCCAAAGTAGTCTTTCTGAGCGTTTTCAAATTTGAAATTGCGAGGACTGGTCTCAATTTTCTCATCATTCTGTGTGACAACTGGTTGCGGTTGGGTTTTCTCTTCCAACTTGAGAGGCTGTGGCGTCGGCTTTTGAGTTTTTGTAGCTGTTTCATTGTCACTCCATTTGTTATCATCGGAATCGCTGTCATCGAAATCGAGTTTCTTTGCTTTTCTAATGGCAATAGGGGCTTTATTCATGAGCATTTCAGTATAGTTATCATCATCAGGTTGGTTGGTGTTTGTGTTCAAACCAGCGTTAGTGCTTGTATTCAACTCCTGCTCTTGAGTACCACGAGGAGTTGTGGATCCTTCTGCCCTCATCAATGAAGGTCTAAGGTATGGTTTGGCGCTCGGATCTTGAACTTTCAGGGCATTTACATCAAGATTCAGTCTGTTTTGGAGTTCCTATGATATTAGCAAAGTTGAGTAAATGGCACATCAATTGTGAAAAGCTTACGGAGATTCTTCCGGAGACTTTTGTAACAGATGGTCGAGCTGAAGAAAGCTGGCTAGTGTCTAATCCCTTGGATTCTTCTCTCCAGATGTCTGGTTTGTTTGTGTTAGTCTCGATTTTCTTCTCAGTTGCGAGAGGATTATTTGACAAAATGCTGTCTTCATCATCAGCAAATAGTTTGCTGACCTTTTTAGGCTCTGCTGGTTGAACTTCTTTCTTATAGAGATCTGTTAGCTGCTTTCCCTTCTTCAGAACGTCCTCTTCGTCTTCGCTGTCTGCGAATAGGTTCTTCAGTTTCTTGTTATCAGTTTTGATATTTGAGATATCCATATCAGTTTCTGTGTCTGTGAAAAGCGCGTTCTTTTTCAAAGCTTGCTCTTTGGTCGTGGTAGTAGTAGTAATCTTTGGCTGCTCTCTCACCACTGGCTCCTCTCTCTTGACTGGCTGCTCTTGCCGTATTGGGTTTGTTAGAGAAGTGTCTAATTTAGGAAGGCCAGCGTCTGGTAAAGGATTGCCACTAAGTAGATCTTGGAATTTATTTTTCTATGACAGATGAGTATGGAGGAAAGTTTTGTAAGGAAAATACCTTTTTGTTGCCGGCCTTGAACAAATCATTGCCAAAATCATCATCTTGATCGTCATCATCGTCGAACATATTATTGAGATTTTTCGGTTGGTTTAGTCTGTACATAGGGTTGCTAGCGATATCGTTGATCTTTTTAGAAGCAATCGAATCATTTCTCATTTGTTTCGTTTCTTCTGCACTAAAGGTAACAGGTCTATCGTCCTGATTATAAGTGGTTGCTGGTTTTTGGTGTTGTTGATCTTGACCTTTGTTTAAATATTAGCGATGAACTCATCTAGTATTAAACCTGCAAAACGAAGTTTCAATGCATCAGCGATGGACATCTGAGGAGCGCCGGTAGATCTCACTGGCTGTTGCTGTTGAGGCTGTTCCTGGTGATGCTCATGAGCATTGGTGTTCGCTCGTTGATCTCTCTCAACTTTATCATTAACTACAAGAAGAACAAAAAATAATTATCGATCAATCAGTCAAGAGAGGAATACCTTCTTTTTGAGCTAGAAGCAAGCCTAGACTTGGAGGAGGCAAGAGACCGCTGCCCCCAGAGCCCGATGGATTTAGGTTTGGTGGAGGTAGAGAGTTGGTTGATTGTGTATTGATTTGCGGTCCGTTGCTAGAACCTGGCTGTTGCTGGAGAATATTAAGGAGTGGAGGTGGTTGAAGACTATTGGAGGAGTTGTTTTGAGGTTGACCGAGGTCAATATTAGGGATTGAGAGAGTAGGATTCCCTTGGTTTATTTGCTGCTGTGACTGATTGAGATTCGTGCTCTGGTTCATGCCAGGTTGGCTATTCATACCCATATTAAAGTCGATTTGAGGCTCTTCCAGTTTTTCAATAATTCCTAAGAAGTCTTCATCTTTAAAAAGTTTTGAGCCGACGATTGCAGGAAGTCTGTCGAATTTCGTCCCTTGAGCTGAGGACGCCATTGAACCTTTATCATTGTCGTCTTCTTCCATCGATTTAATGATTTCAAGGCCATCCATGCCCAGTTTTACAGCTTTCACGAAGTTACTAATGAGATTTGCCTATGAAACCGCATGAATTGAAATCAAATGAACTCCGTTTACCTCAAAGTTTCCATTGGGTTTGGGAGTTTCTTGGATAGTAGATTTCTTCATCAGTGACTCAGCTGGGGGTTCTTCCATCGCCTAAGCGGTCAATGATAGCAAGTTAGTAATGTGAAGTTTAGAAATATGTACATTTTCCAAGAAGCATGAATTACTGAGGTTTGATAACGTATTGAATGAAGAACTGATGACGCTGTGCACCAAAGTTGAATTGTAGTCAATAGTGTCAGCGAGGCGATCGACCTGGCCTATCCGGTTCATAACCTCTCCAAAATAGGTTTTCATTTGGGTCAGGAACTATTCATTTGCAGAGAGAATTAAGACAAAGGTCGGAACAGAGAAATTTGATGAGCAAAAAAAAAGCGAACTGGAAATATTTCTCCAGAATTCGATAGAGGAGGTAAAGTACCCTTTCATCGGAAGCCAGCGTCCAATTGTCAAGCTCGAATTTGAGCGAACTAAAATCAGCCATTAACGCTTTCTCTAAACAGAGTTATATATTGTCTATCGAGTTAACCTTATCAAGATAAAATAAATATACTAAGGAATTTTTCAAGAATCCTGTTGCTGAGAATTAAAGCAATGTATAATTAAAAATCGCGAATTTTTTCCAAAAAAAGCTAGTACTCCAAAGATCGTTCGTTGTGATTCATAAACAAACCCTTTAAAGGTTGAATTTGATGTTTACAATAAACTAATATTGAACAGCAATGGAGGTGGACTAAGTGTGCTCGTCACTGCATGACAGTATGAAAAAAAGTAAGTTTTTCTGACCTTGCTTACTCAAATAGTGACTTATCTTCAAACATCAACTTCAAACTTGTTTATTTGTTGGAATATTATGAGTTCTAGTCTATTTTACTTTTTTTCCAAATCTTTATCGTCTGGAAAATCCCAAGAACAAAAGAATTATTTGTCTCGCATTATCATTGCTCTACTGACTACTTTTGATAATTTCTAATGGAAAATCCTCTCGGTTTACTCATTAAGTTAGATGTGACACCATATTAGGGTTTAGTAAAAACAAAAAAGTAGCTAATTATCACTCACACACAAACATCATATATATAT
>ENA-UOUE01001667-UOUE01001667.1-compost-metagenome-genome-assembly--contig:-NODE-1667-length-13035-cov-14.618074_pt1 | contig 13035 bp, 13 predicted proteins | sample MGYA00238146_ERZ747223 | MGnify/ENA primary metagenome ERZ747223 (study PRJEB28781, sample SAMN06268865) | compost metagenome | isolation source: single cell | place: USA: California, Emeryville, Joint... | reverse complement strand
TACATTCCATTCCTTATTATGCATTATTCATTCAATCGTATTTGATTCTATATTCATATCGTAAATTTCATATTGAAAGAACTCAGAAGCCTGTTAAATTTGGATCTCAAAATGTTTCAGAACCAGAGACTAAATGGCAAACTATTTAATTATTGCAATAGGTGCATAAAGATGCTAATTGAGTCCGACTTTCCTTATCTACTCAACTCTCATATCATACAAGGCTTGTTATGAAGGAAAGAAATTTTTTTTTCGCCCTGAATAGTCTTTGAGTAGTTTTATATATCAATATAAAAATTCTTTCTTAGATTCGAAATATTAATTTCTTATTAAACAGGACTCATCAAATACAAAGAAAAACAGCAATTTCTGTAGTTCGAGATTTGCTGGGAGCTGCTTTGGATGACTACAATGGACATGAACTCGAAAACCTACTTAGCCATTGATACCGCGACTACAATAGCAATGACAGAGGTATCGCTCATACACCGTGCTCGTTCACCTTCTTTCTGCATATGACCAACACAAATCCTATGCCCAAACGATCCAAAGCGCTCAATAAAATGCTACAGCGCACATGGGTGAGAAGATGACTTTTTAAAAAACTGTTCACAAATTATCATTCATGACGTTCGAAATCTCCCGAGAAGTCAGGTTTCATGCTACTGTTGAGATTTAACCACTCAGAACTAGTATTAGGTAAAAATGAGGATCCTGAATCTTCTGATTCAGTTAACTTCTCGTTCTTGTGTTACCGTAAAAATAACACTCAGTAGTTTCGATTAATGTGCTTTTATGTTTAGTAATGTTTTTATCCTACTTGCTCGAATTCTTCCCAGTTAATTCATAATTTTTATTCATCAGAGGCTCCTTCAATCAGTATTTTACAGAAGAGAATGAAGTACTCGAAAATATCTGTGGTACATTAGTAGCTCATGTAATCAATTAATTTTATTTAATTAAGTAATATCACGCACCGTTATCATAATAGCAATCAGGGTATTAACAAAATTCCACGGCAGCAGAGGAATTGGGAATATTATAAAGGGTCCTATAGTTAATAGCATCTTGCAACGCGACTTAAACATGAGAATGAGATAGCAATGACGAAAGTATTGCTCTAATATGGCGCTAATCTATCACATTGATACATGTAAACCAAGCCAATTCTATGTTCATGATCCAAAGAGCACAATAGAATGCTGCAGCTCACATAACTGAGAAGTTGGTCATTTAATTTGAAGACTTTTTGGCAAGCGGTTCACCGATTATCGATAAAACTGTTGGAAAACTCGTGAAGAGTATCAAGTAATCTCCCACAACTTGACTTAGAGAAAAATGAAGGATCGATCTTGGATCCTATGATGACAGCAGTCTCTCCTCTACCAAATTATCATTTTCAAAATTTAACCCAAGGTAGAGACGTTATATGAATTATGTTGAGGGTTTTACTATACACCTTAAGTCTGCTTCCAGCACACTCCTTAATTCTTAACGACAGTCCTTTCATCAGGAACTTTGAAAGGTGAGAAAGAGTTTCTCTCAAATGTCTGCGTTACGTTTATGAATTAATTATTTTAATTAAGTATTTTCATCATATCCATTATATAACATTCAGTTTATAAGCGCAATCCTTGGTAATAGAGAGCTTTGGAATGCCATGAAACGGTTCTTTTGTGAACATCTCTTGAAGGCAGAGAGGAAAAGATACCATTTAATATCATATCCACTCTAGAAAGATGGGCAAAATCTTAAAGTAGCTTTTCACATGACTTTGCTTTAGAAAGTGGTTCTGTTTTTCTCATAATAAAATTCAACATTGCCCCGCATTTTTGAATATACTGACTGTAGGTCTATATATTTTCTCAATTATATTACTAATTACAATCGGATTCCTCCTGGATCTCATTTTATATCATCCGCAGCGCTATTGTTAACATGTTTCTTCAATTTGTTCGTGACTCCAGAATGATTCTGAGTGACGTCATTTCGTTTTGCGTCACTCCGTCAAGTTTTTGTGCCACTCCTGATCTTCAAGAATCACTGTTCGAGCTTTAAATATCCTGGAATTTTAATCATGTATATCCAATCTAAATTCTTAATTCTTAGGTACAGTTCATATGGCAGAGAAGAAGACTTTTAGAGCAATCAGATATCTAGCTGATAAAACAGTAAAGATAGAAGAAATTGAGTTTCCAAAGGTGTCTGATGATGATGTCCTTATCAAAGTCGAAGCCGCATCAATTAATCCGGTTGATGTGCATATGGCAAAGGGCACACATCCAGTGCAGCCGCAGGCTTCATTTACTCTTGGCTATGAAGGTTCTGGCACAGTGGTCGAAGTTGGGAAAACTCACGCTCATCGATTGAAAGCTGGTGACAGAGTGGTTTTCTTAAGTGGGTCCTGGGCTGAGTACGCACTCACATCCGGGACCAAGGTCTTTCACATGCACCCTGACAACACATTCGATGAAGCCGCATCTCATTTCGCGAATCCAGTAGCAGTGGCCATCATGCTCCAACTAGTCCAACAAGAAGGCCACAAAGCAGTTGTCCAATCTGCTTCAAATTCGGCTCTAGGAAAAATGCTCATCAGACTCTTCAAGGAGAATGGAATCAAAACTATCAACCTCGTCAGAAGAGATGACGTGAAGGAAGAGTTGTTGAGAATCGGAGCAGACTACGTTCTAAACACTAAGGACAACGACTTCGAGCAGAAGCTGGAAGAAATTGCGAAGAAAGAGAGCGCAACTAAATTCTATGATGCCATTGGTGGTGAATTCACAGTTAAAGTGATGAGAAAGCTCCCACTTGGAAGTATTGTGACTATTCATGGAATGCTTGCCGAAGACCAGAAACTTCCTCTGACAACCTATGACCTCTTCTCCGGCAAGCAGATCAACTCTTACATTGTCACTCCATACTATGAGAAGTTGTCATTTGAAGAGAAAGAGAAACTTGTTACTTCTATCCAAGAGAAAATTAAAACAGTTTTCAATTCAAAGATTGCCTAAACTGTGAGTTTGGATAAATTCGCTGAGGGAATTGAGCATTCAGAGAAGTTTGCTTCTGAAGGAAAAGCTCTTATCAAACCGTGGTGAAAATATCTGAGTTTAGTTTCTGAGGGAATAATCTGCCTGAAATTAGATTGAGTACTACATTTCCAGCATTCCATTTTATAGATCATCCAATAATGTTTGGGTTTCAGAAAATAAAGCAAAATTCTCATAAAAATTACTCAGAAACTTAATTAAAATTTCAGCAAAATGATTTGCCACACCTATAATCTAGTATTTCGTAAATCGATACAGCAAGCAACCAATCTAGTACGACATCTCTTAATGATCAAATCATATTTTTCCAGGTTCTTTTTGAGGAGAATAATAAATCAAACTTCGAACATCCCATGCGTATTAGTTAATAGTTATCTCGATTCAAATTAAATCAGCAATAAAAATTTGTAACTCGGAGTAGAAACACTCAGTATCAAATATACACAACCTTACCAAGTAAATTAACCCCAAGTTCTCAGGCTCATCCATCACAGATGTATGACTCAAACGAATACAATGTAAATAATCGAGCAAACCAACTCAAACGATACGATTATGATGGCGACGATGGAGGTATTGATCATACACCCTGCAAAAAAACTGTATTCATGAATATAGACCCTACCCAGATCCCTCCCAAGAACGATGCTCAAACCCTTGCCGAAAAGCTTGTATATCTATTTCAAATTCCTTTATTAAAGACAGATTAGAAAGAAAAAGATATCGAAACAGCTGAACTAAGGAGAAGAATACAGCAGCTCGAAGTATAACGCTCGTATGTCCGATAACATATAATTTTCCCTTGCTTTTCTCAGGATATGCTCCTTCAAGAGCGACACGAAAAAGCTGAAATACAGATGATGGCGAATCTTAAGGATAGAGACTTGAATGAAATGAAAAAAGCCATTCAAACCAACGCAATGACGCCGCTTTTCTATTGCTCAGACAAAGTAATACCATTGCTAACAACACATTATGCATGATACAAAATTCTCAGAAAAGAGAGGAATTCTGGAAAATTGTCCAAGAAAACAGGAACTACTTGTCAGAAAAATATGATGTGATCAACAAAACCGAGGAGATCTCGTAAACAGTATTCTGCTGCGGTTGAATAATAGAAATTCGCAGAAACAAAAAAGACCAGGAAATATACAGTCTAAAAGTGGAGATTGAGCATCTGAAACGAGACCATATGGACAAAAGAGTGCTGATTGATACTAATAGAGTATGATGGAGTCGTTTGCTATTTCGCTAATTAAATCAAATTAAACGCAGAAACTAAAGAATGAGTTGGAGAGAGTAAGCGAGATGCTGGATAAGCAGCAAGCCGCAGTGCGTGAAATGAGCATTCGGCTAAGCAATGCGGAAACGAATCTAAGGAACGTGGAAAAGGCCAAGGCTGATGCGTTGAAAACAGTGGATGAACTGTCACATCTGCTTGATTCCAGAACAAATGATTTCCAAAGAGAGCGCAATAAACTGTTTGAAATTATTGAGAGGCTTGACAGCTCGAAGGTCCCAAAACTAGAGTCATTTGATAAACGTACTTTCCTTTATGAATTTTTGATGGGCTAACCTGCATTTGGATAAAGAATATCATCGCTGGAACCTCAAAAGTCTGCCAAGGAAAGCTGATTTGAAGTCGTTAATTCTGAGACTTAAAACTACTTCTTCAGGCACCGTAACACTTTTCTTTATGTTGTGGACCGACAGCGTTACGTTGTTAGGATAAATTCGTTGAGGTGATTGACTTGCTAAACGAGGTGTATCAAACCGTGTTAGCTGAAATGGAAAGAGATAGAACCAATAACTTTGGAGTCTATGACAAAGCGAAAGAACGGGACAACCTGGCAGTTCTGGATCTAATCAAGCATCCTGAGCAATACAAGTTTCCTTTTTAGTATCTTCGAATGGCTTATAAATTCGAGCTAGGCTATATGTTCGGGCTTTGCAGTCGAAAAACCCCAAAGTCCTCGGCGTAGTGATGAAATTTCTGGTCGATCTCGGCAGTATCAAAGAGCGAGAGAAAGAATTCACTGAAAATGGTGCGATACCAGCCCTGGTGAAAATTTTCAAGACATCTGATGATAAAATTCTCATGATTGGAGCGCTGCAATATCTGAGCATCCTCGGCAAAGACTCTCCGGCAGTTTGTGAAGAAATGAGAAGTTTTAATATTCCTCAACTGATATGCAACGAACTCGCGGCCAGTGCTAAAGGACCCGGGCTTATTTCAACTTACCTTGAGAATCTATTAACTCTGAATTTCGTTCTGCTGCAGAACCACATTGGCGTGGTAACCTCCCTTCGAAGGGTGATTTTTAATTTTGCATTAGGAGGATTTCACGCAACCGAATGTACTTTCGCTTTATATGCGTATCTTGAAGCAGACTGACTCGAAGAAAATTCGGTTGCTTGTATTGAACATCATTCCTTATGTCACTGAGAAGGAAGTGCATAGAAACAAGCTGATCGAGCAGGATGGCTTTTCTACTCTCGTTAACATCTTCGTGGAGGCGATTCAAAATAATGACAAAGAGACGCTCTATGCGATTATTCCAGGCATTTCGCATTATTCAAACGACGCGCAGGCTCGAATGCTGTTCATAAATACTAATAAGCCTTACAATACTTACAAAGTACTGGGCCAGTGCTTGGATACAGGGTCAGGAGCACCTTCCGCCACTAGACTCGCTGCTGCCGGTATTATCACCAGGCTTATGAAGAAAACTGTACTCGGTTGCATGTGTAGTGAAATTCTTACTTTACTCTTTATTAGAATGCTGAGAGGGTCAAAGAAGATATGCTGTCAGCGGGTATCTTCGCGCATTTGATCGCTGGACTCTCTGACGAAGAAGATGCCGTCCAGAAAGAGTGCATTGAGGGTCTCCTCGCGCTAAAGGATTTTTTCGCAGCGCATGCCTTAGAGTTAACAAATTCCATAAAACCTCTCGTCAAAATTATCAGGTAAACCTCTCTTAAGATTACCTCAATTACAATACCCTTTGCTTAGCGAAACCGACGAGTATCTCGTCTCATCAGCGTTAAACCTCCTCGAGTCTTTAGCCACGGTGGATGAGTTAGCAAAACTAATGTTTTATAACGGGATTATACCTTTTCTTACCTCTCTTTTCATCCATGACCCGACCACAATCAAACCAAAGGTACTGGCCAGCGCTGGCAATTTGCTGCTCGAGCTTGCTGATGAAAAGAATCCTCGAGAGGAAATCGTCAAATCACGAGTTATCTTCACAATTCTGCCACTCTTCGTAAAAAATCAACCTGACCTTAGCTAAATTGATGTATTTACGCATAGACTCATCCCGATCCAGACGTGAAAAAATTCTGGTATAATGCAGTTTCGGAGTTTTGTAACTTCAGTGAGTTCAGATCCCAACTGGAAAACGAACCCTCCGTTGTTAAATTCATTAAAAAAGCTATCTATGAGGCTGATTTGAACTATGCGGACCAGCTCATCTTTGGTGTTCGTGTGCTTTGTCAGTCAAAACCTTTGCTAGAGAATCTCATCGATGACCTCACTGTACCGGTGCTTTTTGACTTATATAGGGATTATCTTCGGTTCGCGTCTAAAGACGTGGTGATCTATATGCTCCAAACGACAAACCTTCTCTGTCAGAGCCCGCATAGCAGAATAAACGTGCTGAGGAATCAGACCATCGTGGATATCCTCATGCTCTGTCTTCAAAAAGAAGACGTTGATATTGCTAATGAAGCAGCGAGAGTGCTAGTCAATCTGTTGGAATATATTCCAAGTAATTTTAAATTGTCTGTCTTATCGGGCTAATGGATCATGTTAGTGGATAACTGGTATTTGATGTATGATATACACCTTCCAGAGTCGGTGCTGTTCTATGCTAGGACAAGAGACCCTCAAGGCAAAGTATTGGCTAATAATCTGGTGATGAAGATGTCGAAAGATGGTACGGAGCTGTACATAGACTCTCGTCGCTAATTTTTGTGATTTTTAGCTCGATTTGCCGAAGATTTCAAAGCTGCGGGACTCGATGACGTGAGAGACATTGCGAATGGCAGATTCGCGGAGAAATTCCCATTGCCGACTCCGAGACAAGGGCAAGCGGCAGGGACACAGCAAAATTTTACTCAGGCAGCTGCGATTGGGACAGCGCGGAACAATCTACAAGCGGAAGGGGTGAGGCTGGCGGGTACGCAGCAGTCATTTAGAAATGAGGACTATCCTGGGAGTGTCGTTGCAGACAGCCAGTATGGATCTCAAGGCCAAAATAGCTATTATGACCAAGGAATGACGAATAGAACTCCTCAGGGCACGAACCAACAAGGCCAAACACCAAATCAAGGTCAATCGCCGCTTCAATCTGAGTATTTAGAAGGTAACTCTCGGCAAGGCGGGAGTGTCATCAATCAGCAAGGAGGAGGGGCAGGAAAAAATGTCAATCAAACCGCACCGATTCAAAACAAGACTCAGCAAGGACAGGGAAAAAATCAGCCACCTAACCAAAATTCTTTTCCAAGTGAATATGAAATGTATGATGAGGACCAATACAGCCAGCAAGCCTCTCTTACGCAGCAGCAGGGCCAGCCAAATAAAGTCGCTACTCAGAATCACATGGCTCCAAAGATCAATCGCAAAGTTATTAATTCAAGAGAGCAACTCTCTCAGCCTCAGCAGTCTCCGATGAACAGCCAGACCCAGCAGTCTCCAATGATCAGTCAGCCTCAATCACTCTATACTAGACCTGAGGAGGTTAAAACCAATGGAAAACCGACTCAAGGGTTCCAAAAGCAGCCAATTCCACAAAATCAATCGAACAGTAAATTTTTCCTCAGCATCTTCAGTAAGTCAATTTAATTCTAGATCCACAACAGTTCTCACAAGGCGACGATTATTATGAAGATTCCAAAATCGGCACAGAAGAATACCAAAGCCAGTATACACCCAGCCAAAACGCTACGAATCAATACCCCAAACCAAATTTGCCGCAGAACAACCAAGGAAAAAATTTCAGCCAGCCTCCCACCCAAGGAAATGCTCGAAGTGGGTACAAGAGTCTATCGGCTTATGGAGGCGAGACTGAGGTTGGAGGACTATCTGTCCTCGGAAATTCTTATTCGAAAAACCCTGAACCTTCATCAAGAAGATAATTTCATATCCAAACTGTATTTTCACTTGTGATTTTTACTAAATACGTTTAGTGAGCAACTTCATTCGAGCTAATGCCCGGCAATTGTAAATTATAGTATTATTTCATCAAATATTCGCAAAGGGAAGTATGAACAGGAATCTTTTTAGGGATTTTAAGGCAGTATGAGACTATTTCTTGAGATTTATAATGCGGAACTGACGTCGCTAGTGAGTTTTGCAGAGCCGATTTGTAATTCAAATAGAGCCGTACTGACGTAAACATTATGACGTCAAAATTTGAAATTCGTTAAAATCAAATTTTCAAACGTGTTCCAAAATACTGGCGTATTCTCAGGAGATAATTTAAATTTTGGTGACTGTCGAAAATGATTTTTACGTCATAAGTTGGAATTAGGAATTAGCAAGTATCGAATGATTGATTTATCTTGTAACACGATAATCTAACTTTATGAAATCAAGTTGAATATTACTCATATTACGAATCGCACTGTAGTAAATCACCGGCCTATTTTTAATCAGTCATCGTGTTCTTTTCCCCTAACTCCATCTATTCGTCAAGAGTCTTCATAGTAAGGTAGTTCCTACGTAGCTTGGCCCAAAGAATGGACAAACTTCCATCATTTTCCATTAATCTCAGAAAACTTCTTGATTTAATTATGTTGAACACGGTAATCACTTAAGTAGTCATGGAGCATTCAAGTCGCAAGCGGACTTGCCAAGATATTCTTTATTCATAAAGTTTAAGGTTATCCTGAAATTTCAGCCAAAAACCCCGCACACTGCTATTTAATCAGCTGTCAAAAACTTACTTTAATAATTTAATCGAAACTTCAATTAGAAAAACTGTACTCAAATATTCGTTATGGAAACTGTGACATACCACCGAAGAAATATCAAAAAAGAGGGACCTAAGGAGGGTGATGCTGCTGCGGACTCGCATCAGAAAGACTGCAAGTCCCACGGTGACAAATGCTGTTCCCCGAAAAACAAAAAGGAGGATGACTGTAAACACCACAAGCACGCTAATCTCAAAGAAACAATCGAGCATTTCATCGGAATGCGCTCGGACGTCCCTGCTCACATCGGCGAGAACGAATACATCATCACAGGATACCGCGTGAACTTCAGTACACCTGGAAAAATCATAAAAAGGTAAAGATTTATCTCTTTTCGCGAACAGGAACTCATCTTTTTTTATGTATAGTCTCTTTATCAAGCATAACGAGGCTTATAACGTCTGGTCGCACCTAGTAGGCTGGGTTGTCGTGCTTTTAGTCATTTTCTTCCTGGTGTTCAATATCATTCCAGCCTTCCAGCAGAATTCAGTTAGCAAAGGCGAGAGTCGATTTTCAGCAATATTGAACGAACTGCCTGACCTTGATCAGATAGAGTAACTCACTTCACTAGTGAAATAATGACTAATTTCATCTTAGAGCTGCTTTCAAACACCAGATCGAGGCCACGAAAGAAAACTTTAGGCAGTTCAAAGAGACCTACGGCCATGAACTGCAAACAAAGCTCGAAAGCGCGATGGAGTTCACCGAAAAATTCGTTCGCAATAATATTCAAGATCCAACTCCAAACGCTCTCAAGCACTTTTTCGAAAGCATCGAAGGCCATATCACAGAAATCTCGCAAACTTACAAGCTCTGGCAGGAACAGCTCGGCTCGTCCTTTGCAGATACAGTCGTCGTCAACCAACTCAGCCAGACTTCAGCGCTTCTGAAACAAAGACTCATAGAAATTAGAGACTCCGTTCAAGAAACACTTTGGGAAAAGGTATAGCAGTTCCTTAGGATTTGTCTTATCGAAATTATTAGTTCGATTCTGAAAAATACGATTGGGTTGATGTTTATAAGTACATCGATGCCAGAGATCACAGTGTTCAGTCTGCGCACACTGTCCACAGATGGCCGATATTCGTTTTCCTATTCAGTGCCGCTTTTTGTCTCATGGGATCAAGCACTTTCCACTTGGCGTCTTGCATGAACGATCGCATTGGTTCTCTATTGGCTCGTTGGGATTACGCGGGAATCAGTATTTTGATTACAGGGTCTTGCTTCCCTCCAGTCGTTTATGGATTCTACTGCCAACCAACCATCGCCTGGGTGTACCTCTCAATACTGTCAGTCGTCAGCATGGTTGTGTTCATCGTATCGATTGGAAAGACGATCCATCTTGAGGAATATCGCAGAGTGAAAGGTGTGATGTATGGAGGATTAGGCCTCTTCTCTGCATTGCCTATCTTTCATCTCGTTTACAATGAGTAATTTTCGCTTGTTCTGAGCTCGAATGAATAACAATTATGTATTATAGGTTCCAAGTCGGCCCAGGAAGTGATAACTTGCCGTTTGTTGCGTCTATGCCATACTATCTGGCTATGGGAGCGTGCTATTTGGGAGGTTTGTTCCTCTACACCACGAGAATTCCTGAGAAGTTCATTCCTGGAAAAGTTGACAATTGCGTAAAATATTTGTCTTGGAAATTTCAGCTAATCTTTGGTTTATAGGGAAATAGCCATAACTTGTGGCATACTTTGATCCTAATTGCCATCGTCTTCCATTATTTCGGATGCTTTGAAAACTATTACACAAGAATGGAGATAGGCTGCAACGCATGAGAGAGAATCATCTAGGTTGAGATATATATAAACACAAAGAAAGATCTTAATAATTCACATTGATTAGTAATTATAAATACGATATATAATTGTCTATGACTATGTGCTTTGGCTGTTCACATCTTGATACAGGATAAACACTGCGCGATCATTTCAAAGAATCTGTAACCAATGGAAAATTTCATGAATCTGCTCAAGTTTAAGCAATAAAAATTTAAGAATAATGATCAGCATCAGATTATTGGTGTAGCCCTTAGATTGTCTCTCATACCAGACATAGTAAAGAACGCTTCTTGAGAAAATAGCTCTCATTGGAATAAATTTAATCACAGTGAATATTGAAGCTTCAATCTTTCCGATTGGCAGAGGATTCATAGCTACTTTACGCAAAATAGAGCTGGAATTCCAAAAAGTATCGGAATGGTTCACATAGAATCAAGAACATAAATTTTCCAAAGAAAATCACTAAATTTTTGTGTTTTTAAAGAGTTGTGGAATGGGATATTAGCCAATATAGAGTATAAGTGAAGTAGCCTTTGCGTTTTATATCAATCATATTGAAAGTCAATTCGATTTTCTGCTCTTGGTTTCCATTGACAAGAACGTCAAGGTAATGGAGATATTCGTGAAGTTCATACGACAGTAAACAGGAGTATTTCATTTTTGTAGGCCACCTTTTCGAAAAGTGATTCGAACAGACATTTGTGAATAATCAAAATCCTTTATGTTTCTATAATCAAAAGTAGAACTTTCACTCCAAGGCAGTGTTTTCCTTTTTCATGTATTTCTCATCTGATTCCAATACAGATTTTATAATTATTAAAAGAATAAATAAGTTGAGTGCCAGGTAGTAGGTCAGATTTGCTAACAATTTAATTTCAAATTCAAATTAGAAATTTGTAATCGTTCTTGCTTCCATCGAGGTATTGGTATGATCTTCTTGAATCTAATCCACATTTTGTACTGGTAGTTAAAACCATTATAAGTTATAATCGTGCTTCTTTCAACCTATTTGATTTGAATAAAGTAATATGTCATGATGAAAAGTTATTTAGTGTTGTTCACCTTAAGCATAGTTTGGGTCATCACCCTGAGGAATTCTTAGTAAACATTCACTCAATTGGATAAACAAGAATCCTTATGACTAAGCTAATTCCTTTTGCTGGATAGGCGTGATGAGTTCAAGACAAAGACACGAAACGACTAGCTACAAAATTTAGACTCTGCCCAAGGAAATATGAGACATCTTTCAAGAATCGTGATACATTTTCAAAAAATCGAATTCATTAAATTTTTCATATCACTGTAGAGAGAATTAATGTAATTGCTTTGAGTCGAGGTACTTAGTAGAACATTGAGAGATGAGCTATAATTGATCTTATGATAATGCTATTTAGTAATCTGTTGTAACCAAACCGAGTTTAAAATTCATTCAACACCATTGCTGCTACGGGATCCACCTCCTCAATGAGCTCCAATCATCCATGATTTTTTCAGATTTGTGAGTAAGGAGTTTTGTACTTCTCCTATTTTTGATAAATTGATATTATAATGAATTCGAGCTGGTGGAATATAAAATAAATAAAATTAAAACTTGAGCCAATCACAGCACATTGGACAAAGTAAAGTCATGCTACCAAAGAACGAAACATACGACAGTCAAAATCCTGTTTCCAAATCACTTAAAGATTCAAAACGAGCTGAGATAGAGATCAGATCATTGAGTATCTGAGCAGGAGAAACTGAACTGAAAACGCTTAGCAATGTAGAAAGCCAGGTCTAACATTGCCTAATGAATTTAATTAGTCTTAATACTAATTATTGTCTGCTTGCCTTTATGTTTGTTTATGAATAAAATAAGTACTTCTAATGGAAATGGGAACAGAGAGTAGTTTAAATTTCGTCTTTTCATCGACTCGGAAATTAACTTTATAAAGAGAGCAGGTTTAGTTTCCCAGCAAATGATTAGTTTTTTTGTGTAAGCTTTGCTTTTCTAACCTCGCAATTTTCGATAACCATAATGATTTCCTGATCCTGGAGCAGAATTGTGCTCAACCTCTAGTCCAATTAAAATACAATAGTTGACATCCGATAAGTGTTAGATCTCAATTTCGAAGCCGTAAAATCTCTGCTCCTACAAAATGATTCTCTTGCTGTTATTTTAAAGAACAGACAATCTTATTTTAAGTTTAATGCCTAATTTCATATTTTTGAGGATC